>Ga0302325_10000146_pt1 | contig 202737 bp, 172 predicted proteins | sample Palsa_T0_2_FD_201948 | JGI IMG/M metagenome (GOLD analysis project Ga0302325, IMG submission 201948) | Peat permafrost microbial communities from Stordalen Mire near Abisko, Sweden - Palsa_T0_2 | ecosystem: Environmental > Terrestrial > Soil > Palsa > Peat permafrost | place: Sweden: Abisko...
ACCAGGCATTTTTCAAGCCGGTACAACGATTCTATGACAGCCGCGGCTGGTTCGTCGACGCCCTTTGGCTCGCCGTCTAATGTCCGACAAGGCCTCGGCTTTGTTATTGCCGCCAACTATTTTGGTGCCTCAAAGGGAGAGTAGCCGGATATGGAGGCGCCGCGGAGTTCCTCGGGGTCCCGCCGAGCACATTGAGTTCAAAGCTCAAACGTCTCGGGATCCAAAAAGCCCACTATTTCGCCAGCTGTTAGTCTATCTTCGTAAATAAGCCAATTTATGGAAGAGCAACAAATACGTGCAGCCCTGGACGCGCACTGGGAGGCGTCGGCATCGGGCGACGCCAACGCCGAACACGAAATATACGCCGATGATGCCATCTGCGACTACCCCCAGTCAGGTGAGCGGATACTCGGCCGGACAAATTTGCAGGCTTTGCGAACCCATCATCCGGGCAAACCTTCCGGCTTCAAGGTCAGGCGAATTGTCGGAAAAGCCGACCTGTGGGTCACGGAATACATCATCACCTACCAGGGTAAACCGGCCTTCACCGTGAGTATCATGGAGTTCAATAACAACGGCAAGGTCGTGCACGAGACCCAGTATTTTGCCGACCCCTTCGAAGCCCCGGCCTGGCGAAAACAGTGGGTTCAGCAGATGCCCTGACCCTCGCCGCGACAATAAAGCCGCCAGACTTCCTCCGCCCAGCCTGATAAAGGAGCCGAATTCGATCCCTTTGAAAATAATCCTTACCTTATTGATTGTACAAAGACGATTGCCATGAACCAAACAGTAAAAAGGATCGCATTTACCATCTTTGCCCTGCTCTTAGTGATTGTCCTTTGCGGCCTGATCCTGGCCTATTTCCCGGTTCAATCAAGGATAAGCAACCATGGCATCACGCCTGAACAGGCGGCTCAACTAAGACAGACCTATACCGGCCCACATCACCTGATCACTACAACAGACGGGGAAACGCTTTTCTTGCGGCAATGGACACCCGACAGCATCCCGCCGGCAAAAAAGGGGATTGCCGTTTTGATCTTCCATGGCTTTACCGCTTATAGCGGACCGTATGCTATGGCCGGCATCCCCATCTCGGCGGGCGGATACACTGCTTTCGGCCTGGATTATAGAGGCCATGGCCTATCGGGTGGCAATCGGGGTGATACGCCCGGCAAGGACAGGTTTATCGCCGATCTCGCCGAATCGGTCAAATACGTGGAAAGTCTGGGCTTTTCAAAAGTGGTGGTCCTCGGACATAGCCTCGGGGTAGCCTCAGCGATCTGCGCAACCGACGCCGTCCCCAACGAGGTCGCCGGACTGATCCTCCTCTCCGGAGCCTATGAAGGCAGAAAAGGACTCTCAAAACCCCCGTCGCTCTTCCAAAAAACAAGGATCCTGGCCAGCTCCATTGTCCGCCCTTCTTACCCCGCTGTGGAATATTACCGCGATGGCATGACTGTCTCTCCGGACACGCTGTTCAATTTCAGGTATACGCTCAGGTTTCTAACCATGATGGATGTGAAACAGCTCCGGCTGCCAAAAGACCTGAACATCCCCGTGCTGGTGGGCGTTGGCGACAAGGACGAATTATTCGAGGTCGATAAAATGAGGGATTTCTACGATTCGATCCCGGGTAACAAAAAGGAATTTTTGATCATGAAGGGCGCTACCCATGCTAAGATCTCCCGCGAAAACTGGGAAGAAGTCGTGGATTGGCTGGACAGGACCTTCGCCTCCTGAATCAGTCCGCGCAGCGCCCCCGCAGCCACGGCTTGATCAGTTACCCCGAAGCAGCCCTCAGCCACTGCTTGATCAGTTACTCCGAAGCAGCCCCCGCAATTGCCGCTCGATCACCTCCGCCTTTAACCCGGCCTCCTCCATCGGCAATCCAACCGGCATCTCCGGCCGTTTGTGGCCAGTCCACGTGAGCCACGCATCCTTCATCATTGTCTGCCGCTCCTTTACAAGCCGAAGGATGGTATCGCCATTCGGCACCCCAGCCATGGCAGCTTTAATACCCGAATAACGCACGACATCCTTTTCGCCCACGTAAAGCAGCAATTTCCTGGCCATGAGCCAGTGTCCAACCTCTCCGGGATGAACGCCATCTGTCGTCAACGCAAATCCGTCGACCCCGAAATCCGCATCGACTCTGCGATGCGCATCCAGGTATCGCTTCATGGGAAAGTGAATATCCGCCACTTCCCATTGCACGGCTCTACGCTGACCGAGTAACCATTCGGCATACCTATCCAGCACAGCGGCGTAGCCAGGCTTACCCCCGCGAACCTCATCATAAACAGGCGGCGTCAAAAAGATCACCCTCGCGCCCGAAGACGCGACCAGCGTATCATGCAACCACTGCATGCCCTCCTTAAATCGTTGGAACCGACCTGTGTCAAAAGGCAGATAAATACCGTCGTTCATGCCATAACACGCAAAGACCAGATCAGGCCGGATCTTTTCGAGAATGCGATGTAATCGCTCGTGCAGGTCCGGCCGCGGAAACCGGCCGTCCGCATGCCCCTCCTCCGACAACCCCGAAACCGTCTCGCTCGGTAGTCCCAGATCGATAAACGCGATGCTGTCCTTTGGATGGCGCGAAACATAATATGCCTCGAAGTCCTCCACATAGCCGCCCGCATAGGTAATGCTGTTCCCCAGGAACATCACCCTGTGCACGTTCGCGGCTATGGGTTGTCCCAAAAGTGCTACGTGACAGCTACCCAGTAACAGTAGCGCCACCAAACAGTAAATTTTCATAATGGAAATGCGAATCTACGCAATCTGCAGCTCCGCCTTCATCATACTATCTATCTGCCGGACGATATCGCCGAGCGCGATGCTGTCATCAGGCTTTTGCAGGTATTTTTTGACGCCAAGCACCAGACACTCATCCATCTCCCGCTTACGCCCATCAGGGCCCCAGACGAGCTTTGGAATGCTCAGGTAGCGCTCATCTGTCAACAGTTCCCGCAAGAGATCGGGGGCCTTGGTGTCCGGCAGTTCGTAGTTGACCAGGATCATCGAAGGGAGATCCTTCCAATTGCGCTTCGCCAAAAAGCCCAAAAAGGATTGACCGTCTTCGACGGTACAGACCGTCGCATAGGCTATACGCTTGTCTAGTTCTGCGGCGAAAGAGTCGCAGGTGCGGGCGTCAGGGTCCGCCAGGAGAATATAAGGTAACATGAGAGCATAACGAATTTATGGGTGTAAAATGTCTATCCGCCGTAAAATTAATAATTAATTAATATACGGAGGCAAATATTTCATACCGCATTGTGGCCATTTCGACTGACGGTCTGTAACTTACCGTATGCAACGCAGAAAATTTATCCGGAATTCGGGCGTGATCGCCCTGGGGCTCTCATTGGCAGAAAAGGCGGCCCTCGCCGCCCCCCAACGATCAACGAACAGCCTGCCGAAATGGAGGGGGTTCAATTTATTGGACTTTTATTCGCCCTCCGGAAAGCCGACATCCAAGCCTACGACGGCAGAACATGTCAAATGGATGCAGGACTGGGGTTTCAATTTCATCCGCATCCCGATTCCCTATCCCTATTATTTGAACTTTGACCGCAGCCGGGATATCCTGCCGGAGGAGGTGTATCATACCGATCCGCAGAAGTTGGAGGAGATCGACCGGGTCGTCATGCTGGCGCAGCAGTATGGTATGCACGTGAGCCTGAACCTGCACCGGGCGCCCGGCTATTGCATCAATACAGGCTTTCATGAGCCTTATAATCTCTGGAAGGACCAGGCGGCACTGGACGCGTTCTGCTTTCACTGGAACATGTGGGCGCACCGCTATAAGGAAATGGGCAAGGACAAGATCAGCTTCGATCTGTTGAATGAGCCTACCATGCGGGAGGATATGAACGACCAGCATTCGCCGTCTTCCCCACTGCCGGGAGAATTATATCGCAAGGTCGCAGCCGCAGCAGTGGCGGCAATACGCAAGGAGAACCCCGACCGGTTGATCGTCGCAGACGGAAACGCAGGCGGTAGCCTGGTGACGCCCGAACTCAGGGACCTGGGGATCGCCCAGAGCTGTCGCGGCTACTACCCGATGGCTATTTCCCACTACAAGGCGCCTTGGGCGTATAAGGATCCCGAAAACCTGCCGGTCCCGGTCTGGCCCGGGCAGGTCGGCAATCAATACCTGAGCCGGGCCATGCTTGAAAAATACTATCAGCCCTGGCTGGATCTGATGAAACAGGGCGTTGGTGTGCACTGCGGCGAGTGCGGCAGCTGGAAAAAGACGCCGCACGAGGTCTTTATCGCCTGGTTCACCGATGTGCTCGACATCCTGAGTTCGGCCGGTATTGGCTTCGCCACCTGGAATTATATCGGCGACTTCGGCATCCTGGATTCAGGAAGGGAAGACGTTGCCTATGAGGATTGGTATGGACACAAGCTGGACCGCAAGATGCTTGACCTGCTGCAGAAGTACTGAGCTGCGTCCGAACAGTCCGCCCCTTTGATGCCCCTCAGCGACCTAGTAAAAGAATTGTTCTTTGATGACTTTGCCATCCCTGACGTTAAAGACCCCAACTTCTTCCAGGGTCATGCGTGGCTTGCCTTTGAACGTGACATCCTGTTTCAGCACCACACTAAAGAACTCCCCCGCGACGATCGGTTCGCTGCAGGTATAACTGTGGGTGGTTTCGATCATCGCCCGGCGAGCGACCCCTTTTGCTTTTATGGCTTCCCGGCCATTGGTAAGGATGGTCACCCCCATCGATGCAGCCTTTTCCGGCTCCTGGCAAACGACGGCTTCATGATAGAGCGTGTCCTGCACCTCAATGAATTTCCTTTCATTCATCAGTTCGCGATAACGGACGGCTAGTTCCTGGGTTGTCATAATCGTTTTTTTGATTGTTTGTCCCACAAAGATGGCGGGGACCGGTGACAACCCTATGTCAGCAGCATAAATTAGCGTACTACAGCGCCTCCAGGACCTCGATGATCGCACCGATCATTGCCTTATCCGGCGCTTTGCCGCTAAATTCTTCCGGCAAAATGGCCCGAAACTCGCCGGCGTCATCCCGCTCCAGCACAACCGGAACCCCGTCCACATCGACCAGGAAACGCAGCCCATACCTCCAGGCCTGCACCTCGCCGGCAAAGACCCGGTCCACCCCATGAACCGCTACGGGAATTTCAATGGTTTGCTCCATGCGCGCAAATTACGCTTTTACAAGGGTATCGAGACAACCATAGAACATCCTTTCCCGGGTGCCGCGCGAAGCCTCACCTTGCCGTCGTACAACCTGGCCCTTTCATAAATATTCGACAACCCGAGCCCTCGCTTGATCTTTTCCGGGTCAAAGCCCACCCCGTCGTCTTTGACTTCCAACCACACCCAGTTGTTTTGTATATACAGCGCTATTTCGACTTTCCCGGCCTGGCTGTACTTTAAAATATTCTTGGTTTGTTCCTGTACGATCCGAAACAAGGTGACTTTTTTACTTTGATTCATCTCTTCCAGCCCGACGGTTTCGCAGTGACTGAAGTCAACTTCAAACAGATTGCTGTACCGAAGATCGGTGACAAGGTCATCTATACTAGCCACAAGACCCCCTTTTTTCAGATCCGGCAGGACCATCGCCTTCGACAGCGTCCTCACTTCTTCGATGGCCAATTCCAGTAGTTCCAGGGCTCTTTCCTTAACATGCTTGAAATCGCCGCTCCCCTTTTTCAAATGGTTCACATACAACTTGCCGGAAGCGAGTATCTGGTTGATATTATCATGCAGTTCATGGCCGATTCGCGTACGCTCATCTTCCTGGGCCCTGATGATGGCCTCGGCCGTACTTTTCTGCTCCGTCAACCTGTGCTCCGCCAGCTGGGTCTCCAGTTGCCGCGCCTCTTTCTCAAATTGCTTTTCCTTGCTGATATCCTGGAATGTGGAGAGAACAGAATAGGGTACGGATTGAGCGCTCTCGAACAAGGGCTGCCAATTGCACAGCAGGGTACGGGATCTGCCCCAGGGAAGCGGGATATTGATCACCACATTGGTTTGCGCTTCCCGTGTCCGGAGCGTTTTCGAAAACGCTGTCTCTTCAATGGACACGGGTGGCCGGCCTCCCGCGGCAGCCATACACTCAACAGGCAGGTCCTTAGCGGTATATAATTCTTCAAGGGTCGTATTGAAGATCTCGGCGGCCTTTCGATTGGCGGTGATGACCCTGCCTTCAGTGTCCTGCAATAAGATGCCCATGGTCATGTCTTCGACGATAGTTTGGTAGTTCAGCCCCAGGATCTCCTCTGTTCGCTTTATCTGGACCTCGTCGGCGATATCATAGCCCATACAGAGGTATTTTTCGGGCTGTCCGTATCCACTGATGCATGTGATCTCCCATTTTACCCAGCGGCAAAGACCATTGTTGATCCTGATTTGCGTGGTAATGGGATCTTCCTGAAGCGTGGCCGAGGCAAGTACGTCTTTGAAAGCACAATGCTCGCTTTGAGGAACCAGTTCGAAGAAGCTCGTGTTGATCGGCTGGCTATCATTCGACAGGAATTCGGTATAAAACCGGGAATTGGTGAAGCTGAATAGTCCTTCTTTGCCGATAATGGCCAGGTAAAATGGCTTGTGGACGTCTAATGAGGCTACCCACTCGCTGATATGGAGTCCGTTGTTGAACATTTTGATTTGTTTGTCTGACCGTCAGCAGGCATTGGCGAGGACGGTAGGGATGAGGTCGATATCGGTGGATTTGTCCAGGAAATACTGCGCCCCAAGTTTCTTGCAAATATCCCTGTAGTACGAACCGGTACTATTGGAGATCATGAGCACTGCGACATCCATTTGCCGCTCCTTTATGACGCGTAACAACTCGATGCCGCTTTTGTCAGGTAAATTGATATCCAGGAGCACCATGTCCGGCGTAAGACGGGACAACACGTCAAAGGCTTCCTTATAGCTGGCGGCATGGACGACAAATGAGATATTTTCGATTGCTGCAATCAGTGGGATCATTCTTTCCAGGATCAGGATCGAATCATCGACTATAAGGACAGTTCTTTTTTCCTTTTTCATGCGCTTTATTTTATATCAAAAGAAATAATGCAAATACAAATACGTCTGCAAAGGAACGCCGTGGAATGCTCGCGGGAAATAGAACATCAAGTATATCGGCTGTCCTGCCTTTCGCGGAAAGCAGGTAGAACTACTACTACATAAGGCCATATCAGAAAAGGGAAGAAATGATAAAGGGAACATTGTCGAATTCGGTCGACTTGTCCATAAAGTAGTCCGCACCCAATTTTTTGCAGATGGTCCTGTAATAGTCACTGGATTGGTTGGTGAGCATGATGACGACGATCCGCGGGTAAGCTGCTTTGATATGCCGCAGCAGCTCGATTCCGCTTTTCCCGGGCAGATTGATATCCAGGCAGACGATATCGAAGGACGCTTGCTGAAGCCATTGTACGGCCTGCGAATAATCCCCGGCGGACTTTACCGCGCCGGTATTGTTCAATCCTCTGAGCATCACCTGCAAACGCTCCGTAATGATCAGGGAATCATCTACGATAAGTATAGACTTTTCCGCCATCGTGTCCCTATATCAGCCAAAATTAGCGCTTAGCCCGCTCATAACCTGTAGATTGATTGACAGTTAGCCGTAGTAGCCGGTAAAGGAACCCTGTAGTTTATTTATTACATGACATATGCTCAATACCTTTTATAAGAGCTTGTGCTCGATAGCATAGAGGGTGAGATCGGCATTGTTCTTCAGGTTCATCTTTGCCATGATCCTCGCCCGGTAGGTGCTCACCGTAGTCACGCTCAGGAAGATCTTTTCCGCGATCTCGGATACCGATTTTCCCGCGGCCAGCAATTTAAGTACTTCGAATTCCCGGTCGGACAGGTATTCATGCGGCATTTTTGCGGCATCCCGGTCCAGGGTCCCGGCCAATTTTTCCGCAATGGAGGGGGTGATGTATTTTTTTCCCAGCAGGAGTTGGTTGACTGCCTTGACCAGCTCTTCAGGGGCGGATTCCTTATTCAGGTACCCGGAGGCGCCGGCTTTCAATACCCTGATGGCATATTGGTCCTCGGAATGCACACTGAGTATCAGGAACGGCAATTTTGGGTGGTCCAGCCGGACCTGCTGCAGTATTTCCAGACCGCTGCGTCCGGGCATGGAGATATCCGAGATCACGACATCCCATTCCTCTTTGATCGCTCTTTTCAACAGATCCTCGGCATTCGCCACTTCCTCGATGACGGCGGACGGGAATGCCTCGAATAATATCTGTCTGAGGCCTTTGCGTACTACGGAATGGTCATCGGCTATTAGGAAACGGCGCATATGGGGCATTTTAGAATTGTAGTTATCGGGACGGCGACGGCAAAAGATTGACTACTTAGCGCTATGACCTACTTGTTTCCAGGACTTTACAAAAGCGACCTAAGCGGTTTGTGGGTCTACTAATATACACATTATTTACGTACCCCACCCCTAAAAGTTGCAAACCCTGTAGTTTTTTGACGCCCAGGCTAATGAAAAACCGCCTCCGATTAGAGAGACGGCTCCTTCATACATTCTTCCTTTTTTATCGCTGCCCCCCAGGATGCCGGGCAAAGTAGCACCACACCAATCATGACCCAAACCTCAGGGACCTTATCCTAGCCGCCAAAACTACCAGCAATAATGTTGCTGATCTGTAGAAGAAAGTCGGCTAATAAACTATTTGACCCGGAACGGGCAAGCCAAATGTTAATTACAGAAAATAGATGAAAAGTATTAGGATAATGTAGTATTTTCACGACAAGCTATAATCAATCCGCCTACGCCAGCGAGTCCATTGTAAAGGATGATCGCAAGTTTCCTCGGTTTAGTCTCGAATAGTATCAACATCTTTCTGCTTCCCGCAGATGGAAACCAACTTTTCATGCAAAAAATTAAAGTTTCCTGGGATCTAATATGGCTTTACCTCATTATTAATGCGGGAACCTGTGTTTTCTATGCCATTGCGGAGCCATCCGGCGTGGTCAGATGGATCTTGGCCGTGGTCATCTTTTTCTTTTTTGTATTGTTTGCGATGCAATTCTACGCGTCCAGAAGAAAAGATACCCTGGTGATCGCCCGCAGGGAAGAATATTGCCGGCAAGTCGAGGGAGAGCTAAAGAATCAACTGGATGCAGGTCAAAAGAAAACCCAATTCATCAGAAATGCCTATCACGAAGTGAGAAGTCAGTTCTGGGGAGTACATGTTATTAGCAGGATGCTTGTGAAAGCCACCCAAATGGGATATGTAAGAAACAGGGATAAAATGCTGTCCGATCTATCGAATGCCAGCGCCAACCTGGAAATGCTGCTTTCAAATATTCTCGATTACGCCAAATACGAGTCCGGTATTTCAGAAAGACCGTACTACGAAGTCACTGATTTAAGACGAAACCTCGCCGAACTGGTCGACATCGCCCGATATGCTGCCCACGAGAAAAACATCCGGATCGAATTGCATATCTCCAATGAGATCCCCGATGCCGTGGTATGCGACCGGATAAAGATCAATCAGGTGCTGACGAACCTGATCAACAATGCCATTAAATTTTCAAATCCAGACAGCGATATCTTCCTTTTTCTCCATAGAGATCTCGACCAATGGCAGATCAGCATCAAAGATCAGGGCAAAGGAATTCCCGCCGCGCTATTACCCAATATTTTCGACCAGTTCGTGACCAAAAGACAACGAGGCAGCGCCGAGGAAGGCCTGGGACTCGGTTTATATATCAGCAGGCAACTTGTTACCAGCCTGCAAGGCGAAATTACCGTCCTTAGCGAAGAGAATACCGGCAGCTGTTTTATCGTCTCCCTGCCCATCGTACCCTTTGAGTTGCTGAGTATGGACGATTACCGCCCTTCTCCGGAGGGGCAGTAACTTTTACTTATACCTGGTCCGATGAAAAAAAGAATACTGATAGCAGATGATCATCCGATGATCCGAAAAGGACTCATTACCCTGTTTGCGTATTATTTTGACCATGTCGAAATCGCAGAAGCCTGCTCTTGCAACGAAACCATGCGGAGATTGATGAAGGACGAGTATTCCCACCTCGTTTTAGATATGGCGTTTACCGACGGCACGGTCCTTGAGATCTTGCCGAATATTGTCAGCCTTTATCCCCGATCCCGCATCATGATATTTTCCATGCAGCCGGCAGGCGCCTATCGACGTGCATTGAAGCATTACGGGATCCACTACTACCTGTCCAAGACCCTGCCGGAAGAGGGCATTGTTCGCCTGCTTGGCCAATTTCTAAACGATGAATGTGTTGTATCGGAAGAAACGGACCCCCGGGCCGAGGATAACCCCTTCTCCCTGCTGACGGCCAGGGAACTGGAGATCCTCCATTATTTGCTGAAAGGGATGGGGAGTAACCAAATTGGCGACATCCTGAACATCAGATACAATACGGTCTCTACAGCCAGGACCCATATTTTTGTCAAAAGCCGGACACATAATATTACGGAACTCTTTGAACTGGCCACCAGGTATCACGTTACCTAGGGGTTGCCGGCAATTAAACAATTTTATCGGTTAGTCCCGAGGTATTACATCCTTAAACATCTAAATGATTATCTATGAACCATCCTGATAAGGGCAAACGCTCGTTACAGCAAGAGATGATGTCCCTTTCCGCCGTCGCCTACATGCCGTTCGACTCCATTAACATGCTGCAGGATAATTTGAACGCCGTTGACGCGCTCGGAAAGGCTTATACTGCTATTTGGTGGGAAAAGAAAAGCGCGCTGATCGTATATGTGGTCAAAAACAAGTTTACCAACGCCTACGCCGTCGTTTTCAGGGGCCAGGTCTTCAGACCTTCACTCCCCTTCCTGATCCAGTTGTATGAGGATCTTATACTGGGTCGCCAGGAGTCTATGCCCTATAGCCGGCTGGGTAACGCCAAAGTCGCGGCGGGAATAATCGACATTATTCAAGACATCGGCCTGTCGACTTACGGCGGCAGGACCTTAAAGCAGGTCCTGAATAATTTGCCGATTAAGACAAAAGTTTATATGACGGGGCATAGTCTGGGTGGATCGTTGGCGACCGTCTATGCTGCAAAGATCGCCTGCAGCAACTCGGTCGACCTGGATATCATTCCCTTTACATTCGGGGCCCCGACCGCCGGCAACGATTCATTTGCGGACCTGTTCGATCCAAATCATGCAAATTTTCTTTTCAGTCAATCATTACGCTGCATCAATACCCGGGATATCATGCCGTTTGCCTGGAACAACCTGCAGGGGATCACCACGGTCGATTATGGGAATATAAAGTGTCCCGCTGAATTCAATTTGTGTATCGAGTACGCGGACAGATTATTGATCATTTCACGCGTGTTCTATTCGCATCCGCCGCCGGAATTGGAATTGAAAGGAGCGGATCACGGCATGGAAAGTTTTTTCAAAAAAGCCCTGTATCAGCACGAGCCCAACACCTACATGACCCTACTCGGTCTTGACCCGATCAAAAAAGTGGAATTTTACCACAACGAAACGAGTGAATTTATGTTATCTGATACCGAATAGGCCGCCGGAGGCAGGCCTGTAGAAGGTTTACTACAGCTTGTCGTCTCGCTTCTACCCGAATGTGACAACATGGTCTATTTTTTGACCACTTCAGAAGCGCCACCTTTGAAAGGTAATGATCGAATCCAATAGTCAACCCCTTTCAAAACCTCCATTATGGCAAGAAATTATGTTCAGGTAGAAGTTCTCTTGATAACCGGGACCAGCTTTGTAACCGCAAATTGCGTCACTAAAGATGACAATCCCGCAAGTCGCCTTTATTCGGAAATTGAACAGCTTCAGGAAGCCTGCTGGAATGGTTTGCTGGAGACAATGCTACCCGAGGTCTGGATAAAGCCGCCCAATGACGGCATCCTTTGTCTCTGGGATGTCAAAGAAGCCGCGCATTTCCTGGAGCTCGTGCTAAGCGAGATCCCGCTGCCAATCGACCGCCGGCTATCCATTACACCCCATTCCTTTCTTACGCTCCAGACTTATAATTGAATTGTCGTTATCGGAACGGTGACGAACACAGTTGTGCCTTCACCAGGCCCGCTCTCTATCCTGAATTCTCCGCCCATCATGAGCGTTCTCTCTTTCATGCCGAGCAGGCCTAAGGTCTTTTTATTGGATATGGTCTGGACCTCAAAACCTTTCCCATCATCTTCGATCTTTAGCAGGAGGCGTTCATTGGTCTCCCGCTGGAGGGAAATGCAGATCCGGCTGGCCTCGGCGTGCCTGGATATATTGGTCAGGGACTCCTGGCAGATCCTGAAAAGACCGATGGCAATAGCAGAAGAATCAGGGAAGTCCGTAACCAGGGATGTAAATTCGGTGCGGATCCCGGACCGGCGCCCGAACTCCTGGCATTGCCATTCGATAGCGGCTATCAGGCCCAGATCATCCAGGATGCTGGGATGCAGTTCGGTTGCTATTCTCCGGACAGTCGTGATAGTCGTATCCAGCAAACCCATGGTAGTTGCCGCCTTTTGCCTGAGTTCACTATCTTCCTGCACAGCCTTTCTTTTGCTCATCCACGAAAGGTCCATCTTTAGACCTGTGAGTTGCTGGCCCAATTCATCGTGTATTTCCCGGGCCATATCGGCCCGCTCCTCTTCGCGGATATTCTGCAGATGGGAGGCCAGTTCGCGGATGTCGTGGTAAGACTGGCTGAGCAGTTCTTCAGCCTCTTTCCGTTCGGTAATATCGCTATCCAGGGCCATGTATTCGTAAGGCTCCCCTTTCGCATTCAGGAAGGGGATAATGGTCATATCTACCCAATAGATCGTTCCATTCCTGGCCTTATTGCGGAGCTCTCCATTCCATACTTCGCCTTTCGAGATGGTCTGCCACATGTACCGGAAGAATGGAGACGGATGGTACCTGGTACTGACTATGCGATGCGTCTGTCCGATCAGCTCCCCGGCGGTATAGCCGGAGATCTCGCAGAAGTTATCGTTCACATATTTTATGACGCCTTGTTCATCTGTGATGGACACGATCGAAGACTGGTCCAGGGCATATTTGTAATCGGTCACTTCCTTCTCCCTCCTCTTTTTTTCGGAAACATCCCTTATGAAGACGGACAGGCCGTCGGGAGAAGGATACAGATGATTTTCCTGCCAGAGATCCAGGGGGGCGTAATAATCGGTATTAGTGATATACCGTTGTTCTCCCATGGCTTGGTTGAACGCATGCCAGGTTTCCGACCCAACGGCATCAGGGAATATATCCCACACACATTTGCCGATCAGAGCCGCGGGATCGCGATGGATCAGCTCTCCGGCTTTTTTGTTCAGGTAGGTGTAACACAGGTTCTTATCCAGTGCTATAAAAGCGTCTGTAATTCGTTCAAATATCCCGATGAGCTCGGCCGTCTTGTCCTTTACTTGTGCTTCCAGTTCACGGTTGAATTGCTCCAATTGCAGCTCCAATTTCTTCCTTTCGGTAAAATCCCGGCAGACCATCACAAATCCGTCTGAGTGCCCTTCCTGATTTTTAACACCGGAGGCCGACAACATGATGGTAAGAACCGTCCCGGATTTCGTCAGGTAGCTGACCTCCCCTTTCCAATAGCCGGTCCGGATCATCTTTTCCTGAATATCGCCTATCATGCCCTCATCCATCTGGGTCCGCAGTATCGATCTCGCCGATTTGCCCCTGACCTCGGCCAAAGAGTAACCGTAGAGCAGCTCCGCCGCCTTATTCCATGTACGGATAACGAAGGAGGCATCCGTGGAAAAAATGGCGTCGGTCGCATCCTCCATCAGCCGCGCCATATAGGTGATCTGTTCTTCCGACCGTCTTCTTTCCGTGATATCCCGGGTAACTTTGGCAAATCCCAGGAGCTTCCCGTTGGGGTCACGAAGAGCCGTAAAGACCACATTGGCCCAGAATACCGAGCCGTCCTTGCGGACGCGCTCCCCTTCCTGTTCAAATCGGCCATACATCTTCGTCTGCGACAAATTATAGTGCGGCTCGCCGCGCGCTATCTCCGCGGGGGTATAAAAGATCGACATGTCCCGGCCAAGGACCTCTTCCTCACTGTACCCTTTGATCCGCTCGGCGCCTTGGTTCCAGGTGATGATCCGGCCGGAAGGGTCGAGCATAAAAATGGCATAATCCTTCACACTGCCGACGAGCAATTCGAAGTAATGTTCACTTTCCTGCAATTTGTTCTCCGCCAATCGCTTTTGCTGGTCCCTCCTGTTTAACAGCCGGGTTGTGAACAAAACAATACCGGAAAAAGCGAAAATGATAGCCGACACCAGGACAGCGACACCCACTTCGGTGGAGATAAGCCCTTTCCAGTACGCAAGCAGTCTGAGATACCCCAGGACAATAGGCAAAAAAATGACAAGTGGCAATAGCGAACGGGCAGTCACACTACCCGTATCAGCACCCATCAGTTCTCTCATGATCCCCTCGTCGGGGCGTGCGAGCAGCATAGCAAGGGAAAGAAAGACAAAACAAGCTGCTCCCTGGGTCGCCAAAAACATATACGGCACGCGATAGAGGTCCTCGATCAGGGCAAATAGACTTATCGCGGCGAGCAGCAGAGCGATGGGCTGGCGAAGCTGGAACCCGCCTTGGGCGGTACGATTGAGTAACAAAAGCGAAACACCCTCCAGCATAAAACAAAAGGCGGTGTGGTCGGCCGGCTGATGAATATCCAATAGGGGTCCGGCCGCCTTCAACACACCGATCAGTAGAACGATGCCGGCAAGCACCCAGCCGATCAATCTTCTTCCTCCGGCAAATGACGCTATAGAAAAAGGGGAAGGCCGATGAGGAGAAAGCAGCAAAAAGGAAGTACCTGCGAACAGGAAATTCAAGGCTGTCAGCGAATTCATCGCCGGCAACCAGCCCAGAGGCGATCTCAGGAGCTCAACGCCCCGCCCAGCCAGCACAAAAATGGCGATGGCAAGCACAAAAATGACAAAATACGTGGACCAACGCCGCAAGAATGTTTGCCGCCGGGATGGTTGCGCACTTTCCAAAGGATCAGTTAATTGCATTTGCAGTCGGGCTTTAAGAAGACCTTCTACTACCAGAGCTATAACCTATTTGTTATTAAAAAGATACAGGAGTGGACTAAGTGGTTTGCGGGATACTAATGTAAGCAATATTCCCCCAAACCCCTCAATATTATTGTTAACGTGTCGTTTTTCGACGCCCCGGCTCCCGCCGCCCTTGTAGCGCATCTACTACAAAGCCATCATATCCAACTCTATCCACAGTGCATAGGATATCCTATTTTTTTCGGACGCCCGGCAAAGCATCTTTGTAAGGTCATAGCTCAAATCCAGCACCCAAAAACCCTTTTTTTCAATATCTAAACCAAAAACCGATGGGAATGAATCCTGACCTGAAGATCTTTTTAGTCGACGACGAGCCTTACTGCCTCGATCTCTACGGGCAGTACCTGCGGAACCTGGGATACGTCAACGTACAGTATTTCAACAAAAGCGCCGACTGCCTCGATCAGCTCACCCTCCAGCCTGATCTTATCTTCCTCGATTACAACATGGACAACCTGAACGGCATCGACGTGCTCAAAAAGATCAAGCGCTTCGATCCAAACATCCCGATCGTCTTCCTTTCCGGCCAGAAAGAGATCTCCATCGCTGTCAACGCCCTGAAATATGGCGCGCTGGATTATATCCGAAAAGAAGACGTCGACGAAGACAGAATGACCGAATGTATGAACAAGGTCGTCCGGGTCAAAGAATTCCTGTCTGGTGGGGGTAGAATGGAGCCGGTAAAAAAGATCCTTGCTGGCGTTGGCGTATTGTCGGCCGTATCAGTCTTTCAAAAATTCTTTTTAAAATATGCCAAATGAGACCTTTACGAAATTTTAATACAAACGCCTTATTGTTCCCACTGGTCCTGGTACTGACGCTGTCCTCCTGCAAGACTGAGAACCTCTTCTCCCGCGCTCCCAAAGAGGGGACTATCCCCGAAGGCAATTTCCCGAAAAACACGGACAACTACAGCTATATCATCCGTAAAGACGATAAGATCAACCTTGGAGTCTGGAACAACGATGACCTGAGCGTCGGTTTCGTCTTCGGACAGATCAATTCAGGCGTAGACCAGGGAAAATGGCTCCTCGTGGACGCCGACGGCAACATTCCTGTTCCTAAGATCGGAAACCTCAAAGTGGAAGGGCTGACCATCGTGGAAGCAAAGAAAATGATCGCCACAGCTTTGTCGCAAACCATCCAATCTCCTATCGTAGACCTCAAAGTCCTCAATATGGAGGTCACAGTGCTCGGCGAAGTAAAACTTCCCGGCAAGGTCCATTTAGACAAAGAAAAGAATACGCTCGTCGAAGTGTTGGGTTTGGCCGGTGATTTCGACTTCTATGGCGATAAGAAAAAGATCCAGGTCATTCGCTCGGTGGATAATAAGCCCCAATCGATCACCCTCGATCTCACCAACCTGGATTCCTTGTCCGCCAATAATATCCTGGTCCATCCGGGGGATATCGTATACGTCCGGGCCAAGAAAAGAAAGGCCTGGGATAAAACGGCCTACTCCACCGTCATCCCCGCCGCTTCGGCCATTACGGCCATATTGCTGATCATTAAAACTTTCTTCTAACAGCCATGAACAACATTAATTATATCCCAACCGCACTGCGGCCATTTTTCAGAGGCCTGCCTTTTATATTGGCTTTGACAGTGTTGTCAATCGTAGCTGCCAACATCTATTTGCACTATTCTTCTCCCATGTACGAGAGCGTATCCTATATCAAACTCGCCGACCCGGGAAAAAACACCCAGCATTCTTCTCTTTCCCGCGACCTGGACATCTTCTCCAGTTACAGCGTGATCGGCGCGGAAGTGGAAATGCTGAGATCCAAATCAGTCATCTACAGAGCGATGCAAAACCTCGATCTCGGCATTACCGTGACAAGACTGGGTGAGCTGCACAACACAGAACTGTACAAGGAATCTCCCTTTATGATCACCGCCACGGTCACCGATCCTAAAGGTTATGACAGCACCTACAAGATGACGGTTGCTTCCGATTCCGTGGTGACGATCGTCTCACCCGGTCACGTTAAATATACCGGCAAACTCAATCAACGCATTTCCATGCCCTTCCTCGACCTGCTTGTCCAAAAGAACGATTCCCTGCTGCGGGCCAAACCTTTCGTGCCGGTCAATGACCGATACGAGGTCATGGTAAATAGACCGGCCACGCTTTCGGATTATATCCACGACCAACTCGACGTGATGAATACGGATAAGGATGTCCCGGTACTTCGGGTAGCCTTTAAATCGAAGGTGCCCCAAAAATCCGCGGACATCGTCAACGAGATCTCCGATGCCTATATACAGGATTATGTCGAAGAGAAATACCTGGCGGCAGACAAGACCGTAAACTTCCTCGATAAAGAGTTGAGCAACTATGGCCTGAAGCTGGACTCCTCCGAGAAGAAGGTAGAAGACTACAAACAGATGAACGGCGTGGTCAATGTCAAGGAAGAATCGGAGACCGATATCCGGAGTCTTGGCGATCTGCGCGTTAAGTTGGCCGGCATGCAAATGGACATGGTCGCCATCGATAGCCTGGCCAGGTATATCAGGAACGGTATGGCTGATTTTAATAATCTCGCACCCAACTTTCAGACCTTCAATGACCTCCTGAGCACGGAGATGATCAAAAAGGTCAAAGAGCTGCAGGAACAGAAGAAAGATCTCCTGTTGAAGTATACGCCAGCCAATGAACAGGTAAAGATCATAGACGTCAAGCTGTATGACTTGTATGCCTATATGGGACAAAGCATCCAAAATACCCGGACCGATCTCCAACTAAAATACAATGATTTGCAGCGGACCGTGCGGGCGGCAGAAGCCACGATGCAACAATATCCCGAAAAAGACAGGAATATGACCCTGCTCGGCCGAAACTTTGACCTAAATGACCAGATCTACCGCTTTCTCCGGGAAAAACGCACCGATGCCGAAATAGCCCGCGCCGCGGACATCTCCTTTCACCGGATCATTACCAGGGGCGAAACACCCCTCAAGCCGGTATCCCCGATCCCGATCCTCGTGCTGGCCTTAGCGGCCCTCCTGGGATTTATTTTTGCAACCGTTCTCGCCTACGTGTATGACCTTTTCAAAGGACGGGTAACCAGCGCTGCAAGTGTCGAGAAGCAATCGGACATACCCGTGCTGGCCACCATCCCTTTTCTCAGGACACGCCCGGGCGCACGGCGCACCTTTGAAAAGCTGGCTGCCGAACTCCAGGTGAAGAAAAGTTTGGAAAAAGGCGCCTTCCTCACCATTACTTCCTTCGACAAGGGAGAAGGCAAAAGAACGGCTGCCCTCGGTCTTGCCAATGCCATCGCCTCGCTGGGAAAAACCTGTGCGATCATCGATGCCGACGGCAGTCTTGAGCGGTATTCCGCGTCTTTCCCGGACATCCTTCCTGCTGCTCATTGGGGGAAATACTGGTTCCAGCCGAAGATCTTCCCGGAGATCCTGCAGGATCTACAGGACAAATATGAAGTGATCATCTGTAAGACCGCACCCCTCACGCGAAATTCCACTTCGCTCCTGATGCTCTCCCCTGCCACGATGAACCTATTCATGCTGGATGGCCATATTACCAAATCGAAACGAGTAGAGGAAGTCAATCTTTTACAGCAGGAATTGGGCCTGACCAACTTTCATTTCTTATTGAACCGGACAGGGTATCATCCCGGCTTTTTCCCGGCACTCAACCAGCGGATCAGCAACCTGGTTTCTCCCAGCCGGCCCAAACCTGCGATTGTATGAGGGGGAGACTATTACAGCAATCGCCAAAAACCTGGGTGCTCGCAGACCAGGCCGTCGTGAGCGGATCTTCCTTCGTCACCAATATCCTGATCGCCCGCGCGCTGGGTATTACCGACTATGGCAAGTTCTCCGTCATCCTCCTGGCCCAGCTCTTTATGCTGAGTATCCAGCAGGCTGTGTCCACGGGCGTATTGCAGGTAATGGTCCAACGCTATGATCATAAGGAACAGCATTTCTATATAAAGGGTGTCTTTTATGCACAATGCCTTTTCTTCCTCTTACTGGGCCTGGTCTGCCTATCACTATTTTTGTTGGTCCCCCGCCTGACGACCGGCTATTCCGGCCTCTTTGCTCCGGGCCTTATTGGCACGATCCTCCTGCTGGCACAGGATTTCGTACGCAAGACCCTGCTTTCACTCGGCAAGAGGAGCAAGGCTTTTGTCATCGACACGCTCACCAATGCTATCCAGTTGGCAGTATTGGGCGGCCTTTTCCTAACCGGCAATCTCTCGCTCATAAAGACCTGCTGGACCATCGGGCTCACCTTCATTCCCTCGGTGGCGCTTGGCATCGTCTGGGTCAATCCGGGGCGGGTAAGTCTTCCAGCGGTGCGCAACGCCTTTCATATCCATAGCCGCCAGGGCGGCTGGATGTTGATGTCGGCGCTCCTTCAATGGTTTGCCGGCAATCTCTTCGTGGTCGCCGCCGGCTGGTGGCTTGGGTTGGCGGCGCTTGGCGCCCTGCGACTGGCCCAGTATACATTCGGCCTGCTCAACGTCGTCCTTCAGGCCATCGAGAATTATACCTTGCCAACCGCTGCTTCCCGGTCCGCTGACACACCCGCCCAGTTCAATCGCTATTTGAGACAGGTGCTTAAAAAATCCCTTGTATTGATAGGGCCGCTCCTTTTGTTGGTCGTGCTCTTCGCCAGGCCCTTGCTGGCGTTCAGTGGAGGTCCGGCATATAGCCGCTACGCCTATGTCATGTATGGCCTGGCTGCCACCTATTTGCTGATCCTGGCGGGCATCCCTGTAAGGATCGCCCTTCGCACAAAACTGTTGAACAGGTCTTATTTTACCGGCTATGTCCTGGCGACGCTTTTCAGCCTGCTTGCGGGCAAATGGTTGATCCTCCAATGGGGCCTCTCAGGTGTACTGACCGGACTGTTCTCCAGCCAACTCATCCTGTTGATCTATTGGCTGCTGGTATTGAAAACTAAAAATGTCATCGCATGGAGATCATCCACCTTATACTAGGAAAGGCCAATCCCGAACGCATGAACGGCGTGAACAAAGTAGTCCATGAAATGGCCAGCAACCAGGTGCTGCACGGATATCCGGTCCAGGTCTGGGGTATCACAGCCCATCCCGATCATGATTATCCCGATAGGGTATTTACCACCCGGCTATTCCTGGCCTACCGAAACCCCTTCCGGCTCGACCCCACGCTAAAGCAGGCCTTCCTCGATTATAAAGGACGGATCGTCGTCCATATCCACGGGGCATTCATCCCTGTCTTCTACGCCGTGAGCAGGTTCCTCGATCACTATAAGATCCCCTTTATCATTACCCCTCATAGTACCTACAACAGAGTGATGATGAAAAAGAATGCGATCCGCAAGAAATTATACTTCCGTTTCTTCGAGAAACCGTTGCTGGAGCGCTCATCCCGCATTCACCTGCTGGGCAGATCCGAGTGGATCGGCCTCGCTGACATTTACCATAACAGGAAATCCGTGATCCTGCCTTATGGATTCACCCGCCCGGACCTACAGACCGCTCCGGTAAAACCGACCGGATTCCTCGTGGTCTATTGCGGCCGGCTTTCCATGCATCACAAAGGCCTCGATATCCTGCTTAAGGGATTTGCCTTATTCAACCGGAAACACCCGGATGCCCGCCTCATCCTCATCGGAGACGGCGGGGATAAACAACAGTTACAGGAATTATGCCGGCGCCTGGGGATCGACGCGTCCGTGACGTTCCCGGGCAGCGTCTTCGGAAAAGAAAAGACCCGCATCCTGCAGGAGTGCCACGTATTTGCTCATCCTTCACGCACAGACGGCCTGCCTGCAACCATCGTAGAGGCCTGCGCCCTCGGGCTGCCTTGCGTCATCTCCGAAGCGACAAATATGGGCGAAATGGTGGAAAGGCACGATGCCGGTTACAGGATGAAAAGCCTCGATCCCGAAGAGCTCGACAGGGGACTGACACTAATGTATAAACGCATTTACAAGAATGGACAGGGACCGCTATTAAAAGCCAATGCCCTGAATATGATCGATACGGACTTCAACTGGCCGGGGGTACTAGGACATCTTAACAACATTTATCAGCAATCCCTCCAATCATCGACAACCCCTTGAAAAAGATAAACCAAGAAAATAGCCAGCGATCCTTTTTATCAGGAACCAGCCTGCTCCTCTTCGCCGTCCTTACGGCGATGTTGAGCGGTTACTTTGCCTGGAGCGAAAGTACCGGGTTCAATATGCTCTTTAAGCTGGTATCCCGGCTCTTAATGACCATGGCGATCTATCTCATCTACCGCAGGATCGCCCAACGTGGCGCCATTGCTTCCTTCGGCTGGGAGAATGGGTCTTCGCCCCTATTGTATGTAGTCTACCTGGGCCTCGGTCTGCTCTCCTTTCTATGGAGCACCGATGTGGCCTATTCGGCCCTGCAATGGTGCATGGATGTGGCAGGGCTTGTATTTGCGTACTATTTCATCGCATGTTTCGCCATGCTGGATCGCTATTTCGCCGGCCACCGCATCCGATTGTACAAGATCCTGGCGCACGCGATCACGGTCCTGATCACCGTCTTCGTCATCGGTTTTTTTGTAGACCCTGCGAAGTTCATGCGTATCACCCATGAAGGCGAGGAGTTCCGGCTGGGCGGCTTTATGATGAATCCAAATGAGCTTGGCATGCTGGCAGGAGTAGGTATCGCCTGCTATATCCTTTGCTTATACGAAAAGGGGCATCGGGTGTGGACCATCATCAGGATCCTCCTTCTGCTCTTCGCCGTGGTGCTGACCGGCTCCCGTTCCACCATCATCGGGGTACTCATCATCGTCTTTTATCACGTTACCCAATCCGCTCACAGGTGGTTGAGGTACATGATGTATGTAAGCGCCGCGGTGATGGCGCCACTGATCGTCAATACCTTCATCATAAAATCCGCCGCCAATGGCGGCCTCGATGAGGTGATGAGCATGACCGGCCGGATCCCCTTCTGGACGGCCCTGGTCACTAAGGCGCTCCCCCGGGAACCCCTGCTGGGCTACGGCTTTCAGCGAATAAATTATACCCTGAATTTTTCCGGCGCGCACACATATACCGCCAGCATGGCGCATAATACCTTCCTGCAGGCACTGATGAACCTCGGCCTGATCGGGTTTGCGGTCGTACTGCTGCAGGTTTTCTTCACGATAAGGGCTTTCCTGCTTACCCCGGATAAAAAAATGAAACTGATCGTCGGCAGCCTGCTGATACCGGTGCTCATCAATTCCTTTACCGAATTCGGCATTTTTGGCGAGACCAATTTCGGCATCCTGCTGTACCAGGTATTGATCCTCTACCTGAGCCTCAGGACAAACCCAAGATTGTCGAGACCTGAAAAAATATTTCTTCGCCAAAAAAGACCAGACCTCATCCCCGCCTAAGCACCCTCTATGAAAACAAGCCCCCTTCACCTTCCCGAATTCGCACGGCCCGCCGCGCTGCCGATGACCCCCGATCGTCGACGACCGGCCACCTCATCGCCCGCCTGGTTCCCCGGTTTGAACGGCTTGCGCTTCCTGGCCGCTGCCATGGTCGTGCTTATGCACATCCATAACAATATGGGTATCTCCGGCCTGCCCCAGCTCCCCGCCTGGCCCATCCTGTTCAAAGGCCTCTACGCCGTCTCCTTCTTCTTCGTCCTGAGCGGCTTCCTCATCACATGGCTGCTACTCCGGGAACAGCAGCGTTCCCATAACATCAGCATCAAAAAGTTCTATCTCCGCCGTATATTCCGCATCTGGCCACTATATTTCATCGTCATCGCAGCCGGGCTCTTCTTCTACTGGCGCCTGGCCCCCGCCCTGCACCTCGCCTTCGAAAGCGATTACCCACACGGCCTCGCCATCCTGCTCTACACCTTCTTCCTGGCCAACCTCATGAACAGCCTCTACCACGTAGGCGGTATTTTGCACGTTACCTGGTCGATCGCGGTAGAAGAGCAATTCTACCTGTTCTGGGCCCCGCTGGTAAAAAAATGCCACCGCCGTCTCCCCGCGCTCATCCTCGCGGTAACCATCCTGTCGCTCGCCGTCAACATGCTGAACACGCTGAATATATTCCACCTGGACAAAGGCATGCAGGCCTTTGTCGGTACCCTCCAGTTCCACTACATGGGCTTCGGCGCCGTCTTCGCATGGCTGCTCCATAAACATCGCGACCGCATGCTTGCCCTTCCGCTCTTCCGCAGGCCTGCGCTACAGTACCTGTGTCTGCTCGGGATCGGGACATTCTTCTTCCTTTACAAGAAGAATATTTTCGGCGAGCTGCTGCTGCCAGTTCCGCTGGCCTGCCTTTTCGGCTGGCTGATCATCAACGTGTCGTCAAACCCCAACCGCATCCTGGACCTCGATAACAAGCCACTCAACTACCTGGGAAAGATCTCCTATGGATTGTATATGTACCATATGCCGATGATCTATGCCACCGCTTTCCTGTTCAAACGCATGGTATGGACCGACTCCACCGGCTGGTACTATTTTCCATTGTATTTCACGCTCGTGTTCGCTATGACGGGCATGCTCGCCAGCGGGAGCTATTACGGGCTGGAGAGACCGCTGTTACGCTATTCAAAACGATTTCAATAACCATTCGAATTCAAAACGATTTCCAATAAACGCCCTATGTCCCAGAAAAAGATCCAATCATCCACCGTGAACCTGCTTGCCCACCTCATCTGCCCCAGGGGCTCACGGATAGTCGTGTACGACCCGGAAGGCCGGCTCTTCGCCGACGAATCCCATTTTTTCTTCCTCGAGACATCGGCCGCCGATCTCTCGCGTCGCCTCGCCGGCGCCGCCGCCGCCGTGACCTGCGTGTTCAATTTATCCGAAGGACAATTGAACACCCCTACACCCGGCTGGCTCGTCGAATTCGACGCATTCGACGCCTATCCGGGCATGGACAGCCGTACCTGGAGTTACATCAACAACGCCGATGGAAGCCCGCGCTGGCTCTACCCCTCAGGACTGCAAAAACCGCGCTTCCTGTCCTTTTATAATTTCTCCTATTGGAAGGCCAGCCTGTATAAATTCCTGGTCACGCTGGCGTTTTCCCTGCGCATGCCCGCCCTCGTCCGCAACGGCAGCATCCTCGTTCACCACATTCGCCCCTTGCATGTGGAGACCCTGACCGGGAGCTCGAACGACTACGCCATCTTCACCGGCACAGCCGGCCCCAACCGCAAAGTGGTCATCGCCGAGGGAAAGGGCGCCCATATCGAGTCCTTTCTGAAGATCGCGCTCAATGACCGCTCGGCCGAAAACATCGCCAATGAATACAATTCCCTTTGCCTCCTGCGCCACCTCCCCATAAGGAACCTGGTGATCCCCACGGTTTCCGCACTCGACAGGTTCAGCATCCGGGTCAGCAATGTCAAGCCGCCGTCCCCGCGCCTGCCGCGTGATTTCGGTCCTTGTCATTGGCAATTCCTCCGGGGGCTTTTCGACGCCTCGTTCGAAAGAAAGAACTACCGGCAGCTGGCGATCAGTTACGAGACCGGTAAACGGCTCCGAAGGCTGGCGTCCCATCCACGACTTAATGAAAAAGGCAGGGGCCGCGAACTCTATGATAAGCTGGTAGCCATCGAGCAGCAACTGCACGCCGGCAACCCGGTAGTCGGCACGGCGCTTAGCCACGGCGATCTTACACCCTGGAACGTCTACTCAAAAGACAACAAGCTGTTTGTATACGACTGGGAATTGTGCCGGCACTCGATGCCGGTTCTCTTCGATTTCTTCCACTACGTGATCCAGGGCAAAGTGTTTGCTGCGGATCCTACGGCCCGGGAACTTCGGGCCGGGCTTGACAGCCTCCTAAGCGACCCATCAAGGGCCCGCTTCCTCCGGGAGCAGGGATTGGACGCCGGCTTCTACCTGCAGCTATACCTGTTGTTCAACGGGGCCTACTACCTGGAAGTCTATCTCGAACAGCAAGTGCTGCATAAAGAAGGCTACCGCCTGCTCTCCATGTGGAGCGAACTCCTGGGGCCCGGCCATCCCGCCATTTCAATGCAACATCAGCGCAAGACCTTTATCCGCTCCTTCTTCGCGTTCCTGGAGAACAAAAGCTACACCGTACTGAAGTCGGCCGGCAAGTCCATGCAGAACCTTTCCCGGGAATCCGATCTCGATATCCTCCTGGCAAAGCCAGATCTGCCTTCGACTATCGCCTGGATCAACAGCTACCCCGGGATTGAAAAATTGCGCTATACGCGAAGATCGTTCATGACCACGGTGCAACTGTTCTTCTCAGACCAAGGCTTCCTAAGCATCGATATCCTGCAGGGCTTTCATCGAAAATCCCTGGAATATATTCTGGCCAGGGAGATGCTGGACCATACCGTATTGGAAGACGGGGTCCGTGTCCTGGAGCCCGCCTACGACTACCTGTATATTTACCTGTTCTACTACTTGAATGGCGCCAGTATACCCTCAAAATACAGTACGCATTTCCAACATGCGGGCAGGGAAAAGGAAAAGGCCATCCTGACGCTCATTGAAAGTCATACCGGTATACAGGCCAGCGAACTATGCGCCACTTTCGCCTGGTCCGCCCGGACGCACCAGGAACTGGTCGCCTTCCTCCGGCAGTCAAAGAACAATCGCCCGTCCTCGCGCCTCGCCCGTTGGGTGCACTATGCGGCCGACAGCTTGTCGGACCTGTGCCGGGCCAAAGGGATCATGCTCACCTTCAGTGGCGTCGACGGAGCCGGCAAATCGACCATCCTCGGGGAAATGCGCGAGCTGCTACAACGCAAGTACCGCAGAAAGGTAGTGGTGTTGCGGCATCGCCCCGGGTTATTGCCCATCCTCAGCGCCTGGAAATACGGCAAGGAGGCTGCCGAAAAGAAAATTGTATCCAGCCTTCCACGGAAGGGCAATAATCAAAGCCGCTTCTCCTCATTATTCCGTTTCGCTTATTATTATGCCGATTACCTGCTAGGCCAGTTCCTCGTCTATACAAAATATACACTCCGGGGATACGTCGTGCTCTACGATCGTTATTACTTTGATTTCATCGTAGACAGCAAGCGCAGCAACATTCTTCTCCGGCCTTCTTTTATCCGGCAGTTGTATCGCTTCGTCTATAAGCCCCAGCTCAACGTATTCCTGTATGCCGCACCAGAAGTCATCCTGAAAAGGAAACAGGAACTGACGTCCGGCGACATTACACATCTGACGGAACACTACAAGACACTGTTCGGCCGGATGGGGGCAGAGCAGCAATATATCTGTATAGAAAATACGGATAAACGGGCGACAATGGAGCAGATCGAGCACGCCTATGTCCTTCTAAATTAACCCCGTACTCAATGGCTATGAAAACAATTTTAGCGTCTGTTTATGCCGTTAACCCCTACAAGGGCTCCGAGGACGGCACCGGCTGGAACCTGCTCCTGCAAATTGCACGTTTCAATACCGTCATCGCCATCACCAGGGAAAACAACCGCCCGGCTATCGAGAAATACCTGGAGGAACATCCCATTCCTGAAATGGCCAATATCCGGTTCGAATATTTTGACCTACCCTACTGGATGCGTTTCTGGAAAAGAGGCGGGAAGAATGCCTTGTTGTATTACTACTTGTGGCAACTGGCCCTTCCCCGATTCGTGCGCAGGCAAAAACTGGACTTCGATATCACGCACAATCTCAATTTTCACAGCGATTGGATGCCCTCCTTTCTATGGGGTTTGAAAAAACCCTTTGTCTGGGGGCCCATCGGCCATCATCCGCAAATACCCGCCCAGTTCCTGGCGCCCGTCTACGGGCAAAAGAAATGGCTGCTCGACCGCATCCGCTGGGCAGCCAAAAACATATTCTGGCATCTCGATCCCTTTCTCCACCAGACAAGGAGAAAAGCCGCCGCTATCATTGCCGTCAATTCCGATGTCAATAAACAACTGCGGGCAGACCCCGGCAAATTGGTCCTGATGCCTGCAGTAGCCACAAACGACATGCTCGAAAGCCGGTCAGCCGGCGCAGTCTCGACCGATATCCTGGAAGCCCGGTCAAAGGAAGAAGGCTTCCAGATCATCTCCGTCGGCAGATTTGTAGCGCTCAAGGGATTCGACATCGTGATCCGGTCCTTTGCCGCCTTCTTTCATCGGCTGAATGCTGCCGAAAGAAAGACGGTGAGACTCGTCCTAGTTGGCAACGGACCCGAATTGGACCTCCTGCATTCCTTGTCGGACCAGGAAGGCATATCGGGACATCTCGAGATCGTTCTTTGGATCGAAAGAGCCACCATCCGGCAACGCTATTCGGAATCGACCGCCTTCTTTTTCCCCTCTCACGAGGGCGCGGGAATGGTCGTCCCCGAAGCCCTGAGCTGCGGGTTGCCGGTCATTTGTTTCGACAATGCCGGCCCCGGCGAATTCATAACCAGCGATTGCGGGCGAAAGATCCCGTATATGAGTTATGAGGAAGCAGTGGAAGCATTCGCCGATGTACTGGAAGAACTTTACCGGGATCGTTCCTTATTGAAAGCGCTTAGTATCGGTGCAAGAAAACAATTCATCGAAAAATTCCAGTGGGACCAAAAAGGCGATATCCTAAAAACAATATATGACAACATCCCCTAAGCAGATCGTATTCGTCCACCTGCTAAATGACTACAGCGGCAGCCCGTTGGTCCTGTCGCAGGTCATCCCATCCTTGCCGGACCGGGAATACAAAAAATGGCTGTATATCTCCAGCTCTTCACTGGAAGGCTTTCTCTCAGGCCTGGATGCCGTGCGGACCGTTCATTTCCGGTACCGATGGAAAGCCAATGGCTGGCTGAGGCTGCTGAGCTACGCTTTCAGCCAGGTGCTGCTGTTTTTCCAACTACTACGGTTCTACAGAAAGGATGTGCTCATCTACATCAATACCTTGCTGCCCTTCGGCGCCGCCCTGGCCGGCCGCCTCATGGGTAAGAAAATAATCTATCACCTTCACGAGACAAGCATGAAGCCCCCGCCTCTGAAGGCCTTTTTGCGTTTTGTCGCCAACCATACCGCCGAATCGGTGATCTACGTCTCTCATTACCTTGCTGCGGCCGAAAAAATGTCGAGGCCCCAACAGGTGGTCATCCATAATTGCCTCCCGCCGGCCTTCACTGATAAGGCTGCCCTGCATCCGGTGCAGCGGGTCTTCACCCGATATGCCGCCCCGTCGCCGGCCCACAAACCACACCGCGTGCTGATGCTCTGCTCCATGAAGGAATACAAAGGCATCAACGAATTCGTCACCCTGGCCCGGATGCTCCCAATGCTGGCCTTTGAACTGGTCCTGAATACCACAAAGGATGAAATGCAAAACTGGCTGGCGCGACAAAAGACACCTGCAAATTGTACTGTCTTTTCGGCTCAGTCCAACACTCACCCCTTTTATCAGCGCGCGACGATCGTGATCAATCTCTCCCATCCCGACAAATGGATAGAGACCTTTGGGATGACCATCCTGGAAGCCATGACCTACGGCCTGCCCGTGATCGTCCCGCCGGTAGGCGGCGTCAGAGAACTGGTCGGAGAGGGCATCAACGGCTTCATGGCCGACTACCGGAACCTGGAAACGATCGCGGATCATATCCGGCAGTTGACAAACGACCCCTGCCTTTACCAAAGTTTGAGTGAACAAGCCTTGCTGAGATCCAAATTATTCTCGCCGCAGCACTTCAAATCATCCATCCGGACCCTCATCGCAGGACTGCTGCCAGACAAAGCATCACTGCATCTTAAAATTTCCGCATAATCCCGCCACCAATGATTAAGAAAAACCAAAAAAAGACAAAGGTTGCGATCATCGGTACAGTCGGTATCCCGGCCAAATACGGCGGGTTCGAGACCCTTGCCGAACACCTGGCCCGACATATGTCAGATGATTTTCGGCTTTACGTCTACTGCACGAAAAAAAAATATGCGAAAGCACAACGACAGAAGACATTTCTTGGCGCCAGGCTGATCTATCTCCCCATGGACGCCAACGGCATCTCGAGCATCTTTTACGATTGCCTCTCGATCCTCCATGCGCTCCTTTATGCCGATGTACTGCTCGTACTGGGCGTATCCGGCGGGATCCTACTGCCCTTTATCCGCCGGTTCACGCGCAAAAAGATCATCGTCTCCATCGACGGCATCGAGTGGAAGCGGGACAAATGGATCCGACCGGCCAAGTTATACCTGTGGTGGGCTGAAAAAATGGCGGTCAGGTATTCCCACGCGGATATTTCGGACAACGAATCGATCCAGGATTATACGGCCTACCGGTATAAGACCCTCAGCAATATCATCGAATACGGCGCCGATCACACCCTTAGAGTCTCGCCGACGGCAAAAGACTTCGAAACTTACCCTTTCCTCGCCGCCCCATACGCTTTCAAGGTTTGCCGCATAGAGCCTGAAAATAATATCCATCTCGTGCTGGCGGCATTTTCCAGCATGAACGGTCTGCCGCTGGTGATGATCGGGAATTGGGCAAACAGCGAATACGGCCAAAAATTGCGGCATCAATACGGGGGGCACAAGGGCATTACCTTGTTGGATCCCATCTATGATCAGGCTGGACTCGACCTCATCAGGGGGAATGCCAGCCTCTATGTCCATGGACATAGCGCCGGGGGCACAAACCCGTCCCTGGTGGAAGCCATGTACCTGGCCCTGCCGGTGCTGGCCTTTCATGTCTCGTACAACAAGACGACCACGGAGCATAAAGCCTGGTACTTTTCCACGACGGAGGATATCATCAGGATCGTCGAAAGTCTTACGCCGCAAGACCTGGTGCAAAAAGCCGCGGAGATGAAAGAAATCGCCGACAGGAGGTATACCTGGGAGATCATTGCAAGGAAGTACATCTTCCTCATCCGCAAAGCGCTCGCGACCAACCGCAAAACGAAGATCAGACCCGATACCAGCAACCTCAAGGCCGACTCCTTATTGAACATGGACATGGGCCACCTGATCAATCCCTCTTACTTCTATGAAAAATAACAATACCCTATGAACCCTTACTACTTACAAATCGCTACCGGGCTGACCGTTTCCCTGGTGTTTTCGCTGTTGTCGATCCCCTTTGTCATCGCACTAAGCTTGAAATTCAACCTCGTCGATAAACCCAGTACGCGCAAAGTCCATCAAAACGCGATCCCCCGGCTGGGCGGCATAGCCATTTTCTTCAGCGCCTTCACCGGGATCGTGATCAGCCGTATAGGGCTGGAAGCCATTCGGTTCTGGCCCGTTCTGTTCTCTTCACTTGCCCTGGTCTTCCTGCTGGGGGTCTGGGATGATCTGACGGAACTGAATGCAAAACTGAAATTCATCATTCAGATCTGCCTTGCTGTTTCGATGGCCTCCACCGGCATCCGGCTCAGTTCGCTTTATGGGATAGTAGGTATCCATGAGCTCAGCACAGCCTGGCAATACATCGTGACCGTGCTGATCATCGTAGCCGCTACGAATGCTTTCAACCTGATCGACGGCGTGGATGGGTTGGCAGGCGGCCTTGGCTTGATCGGTATGCTGGTGCTTGGATGCCTCGCCTGGAGACTACGGCTGTATCCCCTCGTGATCGTTTTTTCGGCAGGCATCGGCTCCTTGTTCGGGTTTCTACGGTACAACAACAGCCCGGCAAGGATATTCATGGGTGATGGCGGTTCCCTGGTCCTTGGTTTTGTCCTGAGCAGCATAGGCATCCTGCTGATCGAGGCGGCACGCACCTCCCCCGGACTGATCCAGCCGTCCAAAGCAGCCATCTTAGTCATCGCTATCCTGGTCATTCCCGTTTTTGATACGTGGCGGGTATTCGCCTCCAGGATCAGAAGAGGTATCTCGCCGTTCAAGGCCGATAAGACCCACCTCCACCATTTATTTCTCATCGCCGGTCTCGATCACCGGAAGATTGCCTTTTCGCTTTATTCTTTTGAGATCCTGCTGGTCCTGCTCGCCCTGCTATTGTCGAATTTCAAGGGCGTATCCATCATCATCCTCCTCATGGTGGGCATCGCCCACGTGTTGACCCTCGTATTGAGGGTCAACAAGAGTATGGAGAAATGGCTCGCCGTCATCAAAAAAATGGAAGTTGCTTAGTCGCCGACCGGGCATCAATTGATATTAAAAACAATACGTATGAAAGAAGAACAAGCCGCTGACACAACCCTGCTGAAGGGAATCAACATCCTGCTCGTGGAGGATAGTGACATGAACAGGTTGGTCGCATCCACTATGCTTCACAACTATGGCGCCACCGTCTATGAAGCCGTCAACGGTCTGCAAGCGCTCGAAATGATGGAGAACATCCCCTGCGATCTGGTGCTGATGGACATCCAAATGCCAGTGATGGACGGCCGGAAAGCCGCAAGGATGATCCGGAACCGTTATCATCCGAATATTCCCATTATAGCGCTTACCGCCAATGCCGTGCAAAAGGAAACGGATAAATGCCTGGCCGCCGGGATGAACGATTTTATCGCCAAACCATTCGAAGAAGAGGACCTGATGCAATTGATCGGGAAGTGGCTCGACAAACAACCGCCGGCTGCCGGGGCCGCCGACGGGGAAAAACCGCTGTACAGTCTGGACAAACTACAACACACCGGTCGCGGCGATCCGGACTTCGTCCGGAAAATGATCCAATTATTCATCGTCCAGATACCGGCCGGCGTCCGGGAAATAAAAACGGCGTATGCCGCCGGTAGTTTTGCCGTCGTAGCGGCAACGGCCCACCGCATAGAGCCCATCCTGAATAATTTCTGTATCGGGGGCCTAAAAGAAAAGATCGACGAACTGCAGTTCCTGGCGCTCAAACGAAGGACTTCCCCGCAATTGGAAACACTCATCAGCCATCTGGACGGCGTCACGACGAAGATCGTCGATGAGCTAAATATGCAAAACAAACAGAATCAAAACCTATGTTAACAGCATCCCTCCAAACCAATTTCTACGCCCTGATCAGGAAGACCGGCATTGGCGCCTTTGTCTTGTCCAGCTTGCTGGTATGTTCCCGCGCACGGGCCCAGACCGGAGGAAGTGCCAACGCGAGCGTCGAAAATGTCAGCCTGTTGCCCAATGAAAAGGAAGACTGCAGCGCCCGGCTCCAGCATGCCCTCGACAGCGCCGCCATTTCGGGATCCACGGTGTTCCTCCAAGCCGGCACCTACCGTTTGGCCAGGACGATCCATCTTCCAGCCGGCGTGTCCCTTGTCGGTTCGGGAATGGGCGCCAATGCGATTAAAACGCCGACCAACGGAACCATTCTGTATTACACGGGTGATTCCGCGGCCATCGTTATGCCGGGCACCAACAGCGAAATAAAGGACCTCACCCTCTATGATCCCAAAGGCGCCGCCAGCACCGGGATCCTCATCCTGGGGGACAGCCAAATGGTGGAAAGCATGCAGCTGTCCCGCGTGCTGATCTATGGGTTTACGAAAGGCACCGCCCTCCTCCTGCATGCACAGCATCACGGCGGTATCGGCTACGGCAGCTTTTACGACCTCCGCATCCGGAATGCCAGAATAGGGATCGAGATCCTGCAAACGGGCGCCGGCGCCTTCGTCAATTCCAATAGCTTCTTCCATGGCGCGATCTCAGGCGGCGGATTCGACAATTGCATCCTCGTCAACGGCGGCGATAACAATATTTTCTATGGCACGGTCATCGAGCCCTATACCTCCGCTTACGGCCACCTGGTAGTCAACAGCGGACAGATCATCGGGGAGAACATCCGCATAGAAGCGGGACGACAGCCCGCCAACAGACCCGTGATCGAGTTCGGTCCCGCCAGCGCCTTCTCGACCCTCACGGGTTTCTACGCCGGCGGTGTCGTCATTGACCGAGGGAACAATACCATCCTGCTGACCTCGCCCGATTACGCGGGCCAAAATAACCCCGGCTTTAATCAGTTCGTCAATGCCGCCTTCCTCCTGCCCGATGGCAATGGCCTTCCCGCATTCTGGATGGTTTCCAATCCAACCGTCAGCATCAGCATAGCGCACGATCAACTCATCACAGGGGAATCAACTGTGTCTATCCGTGTTCCCCCCGGCATCAACTGCGATCTCTCTCCTGCGCCCGGCTATGCACCCGTCCTTGGCGGCGCCCCACTCTATGCCCATGCCAATTTCAATATCATGGCCAGGACTTCCATCCCGGGCGTCGTAAAGCTCACTTACAACTACGCAGGCGGGCTCGTATCCTCGGCCGCACATACCGGCAGCGGGAATTGGGAAATGATAGGGTTGCAGGCCATTACCTCGACCCGGCTGGCGCCAAATCCAAAGATCAACCTCAATAACGCCAGGGGAACCTATCCACTGGTGGTCGAACTGACCTCCCCCTCTTTCAGCTTCGGCATGACGCCCCCCCAGCGCGATGCCGCCGTAATCACCGCCGCCGGCGGTATCATCACCGGAACGCTGACAACCGGCGTAAGCGGCAACTACAGCTTCAATGCCGGAACGGGCGACCTCCACCTCAGCCGCAATGGCAATGTCTTCATCCTCTCCGGCGGCAGGTTCGCGATCGGCAGGATCAATTCAGCCAAAGCCGAGCACTTCCCCCCGGGCACCATCATGACCTTGTTGTTCGACAGCGCAGGCTGCAGTGTACAGCAGAGTCCCTCCATCCAACTGAAATCCGGCTTCACCACAAGCGCTCCAAATACATCGCTAACCCTACTCTCCAACGGTGACGGCACCTGGCGGGAAACAAACAGAAACAATTGAGCCCCCTGATCCGTTTACCCTAATATTCCGCGCCATGAAAACCCCCTCCCACCAAATTTGCTTCGACGAACGGCAGTTCAACAGGCTCTTCCCTTTCCACCTGCTTATCGACAGCACCCTGCAGATAGCCTCGATAGGAAGGACGATGAAAAAAATATTCCCGGCAGCAGTCCATGATCAGTTTTCCGTGCATTTCAGGATCAAGGCCCCCGGCGGATCATTCTCCCGCTTTGATAGCCTCAGGGGCCTGGTGGGACAACCTGTATTGGTGGAACAGGTCGCCGGGGGCGGACTCGTAGTACACGGTGAATTCCATTACCTGCCGGAAAAAGAAAGCCTGCTCTTCGTCGGTTCGCCATTGTTCGCCTCGATGGCAGAGGTCGACTCCCACCGCCTGGATACCTCGGATTTCGCCATTCAGCATCCTGTTGTCGACCTGCTGCAGCAGCTCAGCGAGCAAAAGAAGGTCAATGAAAAGATTGCCGGATTATACGATATCGTCAATAAACAAAAGGACGAGTTGACCCGTACTTCATTGGTGGCAAGCGCCAACAATGACGGCGTATTGTTCACGGGCGAATCCGCCCAGATCGTATGGATCAACGAGGGTTTTACCAAACTCACTGGCTTCAATGCCGCCGACGCGATGGGGAAAACACCCATCGAATTATGTGCCGGTGAGCTCACCAGCAAGGAAGACCTCCGGCAAATGGTCGCGCTCTTCAATGCCGGGAAGGACTTTGAATTCGACCTGGTTTTCTACCGGAAGGACCGCAGTCAATTCTGGGGAAGGGTCAAGGGCCAATCCGTATCGGCCGTAACCCGCAACGAGATCCAGTATTTCGCGATCCTCGAAGATGTCACCCGGCATAAGTTATTGGAGCAGCAGTTGATCGAAGCCAAACGCGACGCGGAAAGATCGACCCAGGCCAAGGAACTGTTTCTCGCCAACATGAGCCATGAGATAAGGACTCCCATGAACGCCATTTTCGGCATGAGCAAGCAATTGCAAAAAACAGCACTGGACAGCAACCAGCAGTCTTTCCTGAACATCATTGGCTGCGCCAGTGAACTTTTGCTCGTCATCATCAATGATATCCTCGACCTGTCGAAGTTGGAGGCCGGTAAGACCAGCCTCGAGGAAATAGGATTCAACATGCAGGAATTGCTCGGCAATGCCAGCAGCGTGCTCCGGCCAAAGGCGGAAGAACAGCAATTGGCCCTGGATACTTACTCCGATCCGGGCATTCCGGCGGTATTGATCGGCGACCCTCACCGGGTCAACCAGGTCGTCATCAATTTGCTCAGCAACGCCATTAAATTCACCAAAAAGGGAAAAGTAACGCTATCCTGCCGCCTTCTCGCGACAGTCGGGAACCGGCAAACCCTCGAGATCACCGTCGCCGACACCGGCAAGGGCATGGAAGAAGCCTTCCTGAACAATCTCTTCAACAAATTCAGCCAGGAAGACGACAGTATCGCCAGAAGCTATGGCGGTACAGGACTGGGCCTGAGCATCGTGAAGCAATTGGTGGAGCTGATGGGCGGGACCATCAGCATCGCCAGCAAGAAGGCCAAAGGGACGACGGTAACGCTCCAACTATCCTTTTTGGCCGGCAAGGAGAGCGACCTGCCGGTGAAGGAAGACTTTGTTATGGACCCGAGCGCCCTGCGCGGCAAGAAGATCCTGTTGGTAGAGGACAATATGATGAACCGGTTGGTGGCGCAAACGGTACTCAGGGATTATGGGCTATCCATCACAGAGGCGACGGATGGTTCCATTGCGGTGAACGCCGTCAAATCCGATAAATTCGACCTGATCCTCATGGATATGCAGATGCCGATCATGGACGGCATCGAAGCCACAAAGCGGATCAGGAAAGACACGAATGTGCCGATCATCGCCCTGACCGCCAACGCCGTTATGGGCGAACGGGAAAAATGCCTGGCGGCCGGAATGGATGATTACCTCAGCAAGCCATTCGAGGAAGAAGACCTCGTAAGGACGCTCGCCAAATGGCTTGGGGTACAAACAGGGGCCGTCTCCGCGACGCACGCCGCGCCCGAAACAAACGAATACGGCATCGGTGAGCTGAAAAAAATAGCGCGGGGGAACGAAACGATCATTGTGAGCCTCCTGCAGGCATTTATCGCCGAGACCAGACTGGCCGCGATCGATATCAACCAGGGATTCGAGACCGGCGATATGAAGCGGATGAAGGCAGCGGCACATCGGATAAAACCATCGTTGACCACCCTTTTCCTCTCCAAAGAGATCGAGATCGTGAAACGCATCGAATCCGGCGACTGGAAAGCAAAAAATCGCCCGGACCTGAAAAGCCTCGTCGATGGCTTCAACACGGGTATCGGGAGGATCATCGATTGCATCATGGCCGACTTCCCGCAAACAAGGGCGGCGGTTTAATGGTGGATGGCGTCCTTTGCCCCGTTGTTGCCTTGTTTCACATCCTTCGTCTCCGGAATAGTCAGGGTCTTTGAGATCCTGCGGATCTCCTCGATGACGGTCACCAGCAGCTCTGACGATTTATTGAGGCAGACTTCGCGGCTCTCCTCGTCGGTCTTCGCCAATTCGATATACATTTTCGCAGCGCCCAGGATCTGGTTCAGATTCTCATGCAACTCCTTTCCGATATTAGCCTTTTCTAGCTCCTGACCTGCAAGAACTGCTTCGGTGAGCTCCTTTTGCTTCGACAGTCTCTCCCGTCCTAAGACCCTTTCACTTTCCAACAACTGGATCTCTGCTTGTCGTCTCGCCGTGATATCGTGGGTCGCGCCGATCATGCGGGAAGCCATATGTCGCTCATCATAAATGATGTGAGCCCGGTCGCGAACATTACAAAACGTATTATCCATTCTTTTAAACCTGTATTCATCCTCCCAAATGGTCGAGCCCCCGTTGCGGATGGCGCTTTCCAATCCCGCTACAATCCGGGATCTATCTTCCGGATGGATACAGCTCTCCCAGAATTGCTGGGGAACAATAGCATTTGTGATCGGATACCCAAAAACCCTGTTGTGCCCTCCGTCGAGCCAAAAAAATTCCCTGGCGGAAATATCCCATTCCCAAAGGCAATCGGCGGTCACCTCCGTTACAAACCGATAGATCTCGTTTAGGACCATGAGTCGGTCCCGGGAATCTTTTTTGTGACGGGTTCGATGATCACTTCTAAAAGAAACGGATAAGGTATCATTGGACTGGTAAGAGACGACGTCCAACCAGCTTCCCATTTCGGCCCAGTGCAACACGATGTTCTGCTTCGGAATTTCCTGCAGAAATGCCTCGTGGTAAACGGAATAGAATTTCTCCGGGATCGTCATGACACAGGTCGCCCACAGATTAGCGCCCACAACGTCCTTTGCCATCCTTCCCAATAAGTTCTCAGCTACTTTATTCCAATGGATCACAGTCCAGTGTCGATCCACAACAAAAAAGCCCGTGTTCATGATTTCCTGCATTGGTTTGTCCGGACAGCTGGTATCTCTCATGACTTCAGCAAATCCATCGGAAATTGTTTGCCTTACGACCTCCATAATTGCCAATTTTGGGATGAAAGATTCCTGGCAAGGCGTATTGTCGTTTTTCAGCCAACCGCCTTACGTTTTTGTACTACAAGCAAAGATTGACTTTTCTTTTTCGCGGTTTTTATATTAATCGAGGAATTTGTTATAAAATTCCCACATTATTTTCCCGCCTTTTGGCCCAATATCCGGAACTAAAACGAGACCCGGGACTAACAAAAACGGCCATTACGGATGCATAAAGACTTGATTAATAGCCAAATAAGATGTAGAGCAAATTCTACAAAACGGTCCTATTTGGTCCTATAAAAACTGCATAGGATCGACTATTTATTCTGGCCTTATATCGCCGCATCTTTGTGATGTCATTAGGCAGTCCAATATCCGAAACCAACAAAAGATCCGTACCCTTATTAGTAGCAACCAAAGACCTGAACCCTTAGCACCAGATCTCAACCCAATGAAAGACCCTATCCCAGGCTATTAGATCCGATCCAATGAAAGACCATTTTGTCCGGGCCCGTTTTTCCGTCCCTATGAACACGCAAAAATAAACCCGCCCGCACAGGCTAACCATTTCTTTAAATGGTTAGCTTTTTTTATCCTCTTCCCGCCCTGTCCTATGTTATACTACAAACAAATGAGACCTGCGCCCACAAGTTGCAGATCTGCAGCGGCCTAACTTTACAGATGGCTAAGCACCAGCATCATAAAGTCTTACTCATTGACGATTCTGAATTGATTGCATGAAGGATATCGCCGATTTCTTCAGACAACTGATGGACAGTTCGGACTGGCCACCCAGGTGGCATTGCGGAAACTGGACCGCATTCCACGGCTGGCTGTATATCATCAGCGATCTCCTGATCTGGTCCGCCTATTTCGCCATCCCGGTCGTCATACTCAAATACCTTTCAAGAAAACACGATGCCCGCTTCCTGCGGTTGTACTTCCTGTTCGCCGCTTTTATATTGGCCTGCGGAGCGACGCACTTTTTTGATGCCGTCGCCTTCTGGGTACCGCTATACCGCCTAAGCGCGCTTCTTCGCCTGATCACCGGGGTCATTAGTTGGATAACAGTCTTTTATATTGTCAAATATCTCCCGGTAGCCGTTTCACTAAGGCCAGTCAAAGAGTTAGAGCAGGAGATAGCGCAGCGGCAAAAGGCGGAAGAGCAAGTCAGGACCATGAATGCCGAACTGGACAGCCTGGTTATCCAAAGAACGGCAGAGGTCTCCGATTACAAATACGCACTGGATCAATCATCCATTGTCGCTATAACAGACCAGAAAGGGATAATTCGGCACGTGAATGACAATTTCTGCCGCATCTCCGGGTACAGCAGGAAAGAGTTGATCGGCCAGGACCATCGTATCATCAACTCAGGGTTTCATTCAAAAGCATTTATCCGGGACCTCTGGGTCACTATTGCCAGTGGAAAGATCTGGAAAGGCGAATTAAAGAACAGGGCAAAGGATGGATCGACGTATTGGGTGGATACAACCATTGTTCCCTTCCTGACGGCGGAAGGTAAGCCCCGGCAATACGTAGCGATCCGAGCGGACATTACAGAGCGCAAAAAGGCCGAAGAGCAGCAGAACCTGCTGGCATCGATCATCGATTCCTGCGACGAGGCCATATTCAGTATCAGCCTCGACGGTGTAATAACCAGCTGGAACAGAGGCGCTGCCCGATTGTTCGGGTATTCTTCCGGGGAGGCCCTGGGGAAAAACATTGCCATGCTGATCACGCCCAAACTGCTGGACGAGGAAGCCCTGATCATAAAAAAAATAGCAAATGGCGAATATATCGATCAATATTTAACGGAACGCTTGCGAAAAGATGGCAGCATGGTACAGGTCTCGCTCAATGTGTCACCGATAAGGGACCCGGACGGCAAGGTCATCGGCGCGTCCAGAATTGCCCGGAATATTACGGAGCTGCGAAACGCGGAAATAAAGATCAGGCAAAGCGAGAATATTTATAAAACGATTGCCTCTAGCATTCCCGGTAGTGTCATCTGTATTTTCGACCCAGAATACCGGTACCTGTTGATCGAAGGTGACATCCTGGAGAGATTGGGCTATAAAAAAGAGGACCTCCTTGGGCAAAAGGCTGAATACGCTTTGACCCCTGAAAGTTACAGTTTTGGAAAACCCAACTTTGAGCGGGTATTTCGCGGCGAAACCTTCTCACTTGAAAGACGGATACTGGATTGCGATATTTTGACCAGGTATGTTCCCCTCAAGGATGAGAACAATGTGGTATACAATGCCATGATCGTTGTGCTCGACATTACCGAAATGAAGAAGGCCCAGCATGACATTCTGGAATTAAATGTCAACCTGGAGAACAAGGTGGCCGAACGTACGGAGGAACTGGCGCTCGTCAACAAGGAGCTGGAGGCCTTTACCTATTCCGTGTCGCACGATCTCCGGGCCCCGTTGCGTGTCATTGACGGCTTCGCCGACATCCTGCTAACCGATCACGCGGATAAGCTTGACGCGGAAGGCAGGCGGACCATCGGGATCATTACGAGCAATGCCAGGAAAATGGGCCAGTTGATCGACGACCTGCTTAATTTGTGCCACCTCGGCAGACAGGAGATCGTCACCAGCCGGGTGGATATGACCAGGCTGGCAAAATCAGTGATCACCGAACAGCTCCTTCTGTATAAGGGAAGAGAAGTGACGATCACAACCGATCCCCTGCTGCCCGTGAGTTGCGACCATAACCTGATGCTGCAGGTCTGGGTAAACTTGATTTCCAATGCGCTGAAGTATTCCGGGAAACAGGACCAGCCGGCTATCCATCTCAGTTCCTACCTGAGTGACAACAACGCCGTGTACTCCGTGAGGGACAACGGCGTAGGGTTCGACATGAAATATGCGGACAAATTATTCGGTGTCTTCCAAAGGCTGCACAAGGTGGCCGAATTCGAAGGCACAGGGGTAGGTCTCGCCCTGGTACAGCGGATCATCCTAAAACACGGCGGCAGGGTATGGGCCGAAGCGGAAAAGGGGAAAGGAGCGGTCTTCTATTTCAGTCTCCCTTTCCGACAACAATTGAACATTGCATAAACACAAATAATATGGACCAACAGGAAATAGAAATATTGCTGATAGAAGACAATCCGGATGAGGCGGAACTGACGATCCGAAGCCTTAAGAAACATAATCTCGCCAACAAACTGATGCATTTCGATGATGGGGCCGAGGCGCTGGATTTTATTTTTCCAAAGGACCCGTCCGCCGAAACGGACTTCCATTTCAATCCAAAACTGATCCTGCTGGACCTGAAGCTTCCTAAAGTCACGGGCCTGGAAATACTCAGCAGGCTCAAGGAAGATGGGCGCACTAAAACGATCCCCGTCGTCGTGCTCACTTCTTCCAAAGAAGAACAGGATGTGCTTGAAAGTTACAAATTGGGCGTAAATGCCTATATAGTCAAGCCGGTAAATTTCGAGACGTTCGCCCGGGTCATCAGTGAATTGGGGTTGTTCTGGCTGATCCGAAATCAAAACCCGCCCTATATTGGGCAGAAAGAGCTGTAAAAACCATAACCATGAATGCGATCCTAAAATTGTTGCAGTTGGAGGACGATAGTTTCGATGCGGAATTGATCGAAAGATTCCTTCGCCGGGCAGGATTGGAGTTCACGACTACGGTGGTATCGGATAAACCAGCGTTCCTCGCAGCCATTCGTAGTGGCCCATTCGATGCCATTTTAGCAGACAATTCCTTACCGCAGTTCAATTCCCTCGACGCCCTCAAACTCCTGAAAAAAGAAGCTTCGAATGCTGCTTTTATCCTGGTCACAGGAACCGTCTCCGAGGAATTTGCGGTAGATATCATGCATAAAGGCGCGGATGACTATATTCTGAAAGGCAACCTCTCCCGTCTTCCTTCCGCTATAACCCAGGCTATTGAAAAGAAAAAAATGCAAAAAGAAAAACTCGATGCACAAGCGGGGCTCGTCAATAGCGAGCGACGCTACCGAACACTTTTTCAGCGTAATCTGGCCGGCATTTACCAATCCACCGCAGACGGCAAGATCATTGATTGCAATAATGCCTTTTCGAAAATGTTGGGCTACGGCAGTCCCGCCGAAATGAAGAAACTTCACTCCAGGAACCTCCATATTTCGGACGAAGAAATGAGAAATTTTATAGCCCGGGTTCACTATGAAAAATATCTCTCCAACCACGAGTTGACGCTTCGAAAAAAAGACGGATCCCGGGTGTATGTGATTGGAAACATCTCCCTGGTCGAAAACAAAGAGACCCGCATCAATACCTTTGAAGGGATAATCATCGACATCACAGAACGGAAGACAGCAGAGGAAGACCTGAAGAAAATTAATAGCGAGCTCCACGATCTTTCAGGTCATCTGCAGCATATTCGGGAAGAGGAAAGGAAAGAGATCGCCCGTGATATTCATGATCAATTAGGACAGCAGCTTACCGGGATAAAAATGGACGTGTATTCCCTCGATAAACAGATCAAATCGGAGGATCCGGGCATAAGGAGACAATTTTCGGATGTCCTGCGATTGATCGAAGCAACGGTATACTCGGTGAGGAAAATAGCCGGCCACCTTCGCCCGGGCATTTTAGATGATCTTGGGCTTGTAGCCGCCCTGCAATGGCAAAGCCAGGAGCTGCAAACCCGGTTCGGCATAACCATCGATTTTATTTCTGAGCTGGATGAAATTCATGCGCCCGCCGGTATCATTACCGGCTTGTTCAGAATATACCAGGAGACGCTGACCAACGCAGTCTGCCATTCCGACGCACACCTCATCCAAAGCAGCCTCAGGGTAGAGAATGATCAGATCATCCTCCAAATAAGCGATGATGGGAAGGGCTTCGACATAAATGCAAAGGAGAAAACCAGGAGTTTCGACTTGCTGGGCATAAAGGAGCGGGTGTATGTTATGGAGGGCCAGTATGAATTCATCAGCGAGCCAGGGAAAGGAACATCCCTATCCGTATCTGTTCCGATTTGAAAAAAAGCCAACCACTAGTTAAAATGGTTGGCTTTTACAGTTTACTTTGATTTTTCAGAACTTCACATAGAACAGGGCGCGATCAACAGCTTTCACCGGTATGAGTTGGATGGTTTCAAAGGCCGGATGGTTTCACAAGTTGGACATGGGACATTAAAACGGTTTTCTCTGTCTGGACTTTCATTTTTCGGATATTGGATTTGCTCTGATGACAATACAAAGGTGGGGATTATTAAGCAGACGAAATATAGACGATGGTATTGATATGGGATAGACGTAGATACGGCAGGCTGTAGTATAGGAGCTACGACGCATGATCCAGCTGACGAAGTCAGGCGCCTACATTTTAAATAGCATCACCGCCAGCGCTCCTTTGCCGGGACCATCGCTGGTGACCGATATCGAGCCCGCGTGACTCTCCATGACCGCCCGGCAATGACAAAGCGCCAATCCCGCAGCCGAAGCCTTCGTGCTGAATCCTTCCTCAAACAATCGTCCACCCACTCTGGCATCGAAACCTGAGCCGGTATCCAGGACCTCGACGGTAAGGGCGCCCGGATCGGTACATACCTTTATAGAAATGGTCTTTTCCGCGGTACTGCCGGCAAAAGCGTCAATGCTGTTCTTAAGCACGCTTCCAAAAACCTGCATGAGGCGGGTACGATCGCCCCTGACGGGCGGCAGAACGTCGGGAATGTCGAGATAAACGGCCACGGACAACTTGTCGATAGCAGGAAAAAGCAGGGCTAGCGCGTCATTGATGATGCTGCTGAGTTGGATCGATTTCCTCTCCTTTGTGTCATGCCCTTCGATATGCTGTCTTTGTAAATGGAGGATGTCCTGTATCTGGGTAATGAGCTGCATCTGCTTGGTGACAAGATCGTTGGCGGCCAGGTGATTTCTTTGCTGGGTCCCGGCAAGCCCTGTCAGCAGCTCGATCACGGCACTCGTTTTGCTGTCCCCGATGGCGCCGGCGATCGACAGCCGGTGCGTTTCGAAGAACGCCGCCAGGTTGCGGAAGACCACGGGGTCATTTTCCTCCTGCAGCCTGCGGATTTGCGTGAGATAGGAACCGAAGCCCACAACGGCATTCCCCACGTCATGCATAAAGTCCGAAGCCACTTCGAATTTACCTTGCGCGACCGCCTTATCCAGGACCGCTACGTGACGCTGCAGCTCTTCCCTTTGCTGGTTGGCGACGACCAGGGCCTCATTTTGAAGCCTTTCCAATTCCTTTGTCTGCGCAGCCCGGATCTCACTGTCCTTTTTCAACCGGTAAGCCCAGAGACCGGAGATAAAGAAAATAACAGCCGCCAGTAGGACGTGAATCACAAAGGTTTGCAGATCGAAGTAGTCGAGCTGGGTGAAATAGACCTTGCCATAACCCAGGTTCTGCAGGTAGCCGAATAGCCCATGGTGAAGGACTACGACGACCATGATGGGGATCTGCAGCTTCCAGTTCTGGTAAGTGATGAGGATGGCGCTGCCTATAAACGCAAAAAAATGCATTTCGAACAGCCCATGCATCTGGTAGATATATTGGGCCATAAAAATGCCCAGCACGGCACTGAGTACATATTGATGCAGGATGGAATCGGCAAGAAAGAATCTGGTACAATAGTAGGCCAGCATAGATAGCCCCCCCACCCCGATGCCGATGGCCCAGGTGCCGTAAGAAAAAGCAAAAACCAATCCGGCGACGAAATAGCAAAGCAGGAAATAGTTTATGATGGTGTCGGAGGCTTTTTCCGTGCGGGATTGCCAGAAACTTTGCCCGGTAAGGGAAGCCGCGATGGTTGGTGAAGGGATAGCGTTGTCCATGGGTTATTTTTTGCAATTGGGTAATCGGCAACCGTAAGCAGTCAAAGCAAACCGGTCGAAGCGGAGATCGTTCTTCTTTTGCAGCAATCCTTCCAGCGCCAACTGTGCATAGTTGCTTTTGGTGTCCGTGCAATAACGGCTCCTGTTATAATTGCCCCGGTAATACAGCTTGCGGGCCGGATCAAGGATCACCGCCTGGGGCGTCGAATACACGCCGCAGCGGGCGGCGATGCTGCTGTCGAAAAATACGGGGATAGGGAGCCCGTATTTCTCCTGCACCTCCTTTTCCGTATAATCCGCGTTATTCATGACCACGATGGCAAAGTCCACCTGGCCGCCATATTGCTTTACCAGGGTCTTGAAATACGTCATGTTGAACCGGGAACACGGACAGTCAGGGTTAAAGAAATGCAGGAACAAGGGTTTTGAGCCTGATTTGAGGTTCGCGGGCAGATCGATGGTCGCGCCCGGATCCACCGCCCTATACGTTGCAGGGACGGGAGTTGGCAGGTTATAGATCCATTCATTCCGCCAGAATAACAAGGCGATACCCAGGAAGATCAGGGACAAAAAACCGATCACAAACCCTTTTTTAATTGTTCTATGATGTGGCATGTACGGGAAGGTTGATGGTAAAGACCGCGCCCTGATCGTTCTTCACGGAAATATTACCGCCATGGGCGATGATATATTGCCTGACGATGGCCAGCCCCAGCCCCGTGCCATTGCTTTTCTGTGTTGTAATGAACGGTTCAAAAAGGGTCTTGCCGATCTCCGCGGGGATGCCCGGTCCGTTGTCACGGATGGTCAATGTCAACCATTCCCCCCCCGGGTCTAAAGCGCCGCCGATGGAGATCTCGGGATGAAGCACCTTGTTATCTGCTAATGCTTCCATCCCATTCTTTACAAGATTCATCACACAACGTTTCAGCTTGCTCTCATCTCCCGTCACCTGTAGCCCCGCTGTGACATGCTGCAGGATGATCACATCCGTTTTGTCATCGGCGGAAAGGGCCAGTTTGACCCCTTCTTCCACCACCTTGCCAATGTCTACCGTCGACCTTTTTACCGGCGTTTCCCTGATAAAATCCAGAAAATCCTCGAAGATCTCCGAGGCCTGCCGCCCGCTCTCGTCGATCATGTCGAGCCAGTCGCTTTTTATATTGTCTGCCCGCATCATATCGGTCAGCGCCTTTATGTTTTTGATAGGCGAACGGAGGTCATGCATCATCATGCTCATCGCCTTGCCTACCGCGGACAGTTTCTCTTTTTGCAGGAGTTTCTCGCGTAACTCGGCGTTTCGGATGGCCTTGGCCGCATTGAGCACAAAAAGCTTCAGGAGGTAGAGCTTTTCGGTCTTTAATATTTCCTCTTTCTTCAGTACTGCGAAAATGGTATAGTTGTCCAGCTTTGCGACGACCACTTCCTCCAGTTGCGCCACTTCGCCATCCGCGATAGTAGCGGACCTCACACGGTTGATCAGGGATTCCAGGTTTATCCTGGTTTCGATAGCGCCGATGGCAAACATCTTTTCATATTCCTGGTTGTCATGCAATTTGCCCAATAGCGCCATGTCCGTTTCCACATAGGTGGCCAGTTGGTCCAGGACATTCAGCAAAAGCGAATTAAGCTGATGCTCGTCGAGGCTAATGGAAGAAATAGCCTCGATCAACTTTTCCAGGTTCCGCAGCTTGTTGTAGTCCGTCACCGCCTTGGTAGCCAACTGCGTGATCTCTTCGGAAGCATAGGGCTTACAATGGTAGCCGACGTTTTGTCCTGCTTTGGCGATAATGTCGTCTATGGACCGGTCGCTAAATGCCGTCACAAAAATGATCTCCGCCTTACTGTCGTATTTCCTGATCTCCATCGCCGTCTCCATTCCGTCCCATCCGGGCATTCGCATGTCCAGGAAGATCACTGCATAGGGGCGGCCTGCCGCCACTGATTTTTTCACCATCTCGAGCCCCTCCATCCCATTCGATGCCTTATGAACCGTGAAGTTGGGCATATTACTCGCCCTCGAAGCAGGAACAGCGTCTGCCGGCGTATCGAACAGTATGCTGGCGGCCTTATCGACGCTTTCTGCCTGCAGGCTAATTTTCCTGGGCATGAGGATCTCTTCAATATTGTCTCTTACCATTTCTTCGTCGTCGATAACGAGTACGGCGGTATTAGCAGCTTCTTTCATTATAGCGGATATTTAAATTTTGAATTTTATTGTTGTGACGGACCCTTTTCCCGGGCCCTCACTCGTTAGGGAGATATGGCCTGCATGATTTTCGATAATAGCCCGGCAATGGTGCAGGCCCAGACCCGTACCGGATGACTTGGTGGTAAAGCCCCGTTGGAAAAGCCTGCCGCCAGTGGCCTCGTCGAAGCCGTTCCCATTGTCCTCCACCTTCAGCACAAGCAAACCCTCGCAGGAATGCAGGTGGATGGCAATGCGCTTGTCAGTGCTATTGCTGTCGATGGCTTCTATGCTGTTCTTGAGGACATTCAGGATGACCTGCATTAATCGGGTGCGGTCTCCAATGATGACCGGCCATTCGACCGCGACATCCAGGCGGACGGCTATTGCCCGCTTATCTATCGAAGCAGACAGCATAGAGAGACAATCGTTAATGATGGCGCGAAGATTTGTAGGTTTGGATCCCTTTATCTCCTGGCCAGCAATATATTGCCGTTGAATAGTCATTATCTCCTGGATATGACTGATGATCGAAAGCTGCTTCCCCACAGACTTTTGCAATTCTTCGCGACTATTGCGCTGAGACTCCACCATACTGCTGATCATACTGATCAGCGCACCGGTTTTCGCTTCTCCAATAGCGGAGTTCAGGGCAACTTTCTGGTCGTTGAAGAATTGGACCAGCTGGGAGAGATTTTTAGCATGGTCTTGCTCGAGCTCAGCTTTGATGCGGGCAAGATAAGACCCGAATCCGACAACAGCGTTACCTATATCATGCAGCATATCCGAAGCAATTTCGATCTTTCCCTGGGCAATGGCCTTTTCTGTCAGTGCCTGTTGGAGCGCCAGCTCCATTTCAGCAGTATCTTCTGTCATTTTTTGCATACGTGAGGGTTATATTGACATTAATAGATCACAAATTCCCGGGCCGCCCATTGACCATTGATCTCGTATTGCAGGAAGTAAACGCCGCCACTCAACCCGTAGAGATCATATTCCTGCCTGCTGGTCATATCGGTCCTAAGCACCTGGCCAGCTGAATTGATCAGCCGGATACCGCCTGGCATCATGCCGGAAAAGCGTACGGACACCCCGTTGTTACCGGCAACCAGGATAACGCTATTGCTATTTCCCCCCTTTTGCAGGTAAACAATGTTGGAATAGGATAGTTGCCCCGAAGGCTGGACCAGTTCGATCCGGTAATACATGTTTTTTGCGGGCGGATTGGCATCGCTGAACTGATAATTGTCCAGGCCATTGATGTCCTGGCTGATCTGCGTTCCAATCGTATTCCAGTTGGCGCCATCCACGGAACTTTCGATGTTAAAGGTCACGGTCCCGCCGGTCTGGGCGACTACCCAACTGAGCAGCGGCTGTGGCTGATTCCAATTGCCGGTGAAGGACACAAGGGAAAGGGCAAGATCGATCCCGGGCCCGGAAGCAGTGGAAGCGATAAAGGGTTGACTGGATGCCACGAATTGGACATAGTGCAGACTGGTGTTTACCGTACTGCTGACCTCCGGCAACCAGCCAGCGCCGGTCACCGAGTCGGTATACTCAAGGGTGTTTTCCGTGTTGCCGTTCAGTTCGGAAGGTTGGTAGTAAAGCTGGATCGTCCCGGTAAACGTGATCTGATTGCCGAAAGTATATTGTTTGTTGATGCCCGGTGAGGGAACGACGTCCGCGGGCGTGGCCGACGCCTGGATAGTATTGGAGCTCAGGGTGAGATCCGCGCCGGGGATCAGCACCAGGCTGTCCGCACTGAATATCGTACCGGTCTTGATGGTCAGGGAGGTAGTAGCCCCGACAGACAGGACCTGCGTCTGTGCGGAGACCGCCAGGCCGGCGGCAAGCATCGCGCAGGTAATTAGAATTTGTTTCATAAAATAATGTTTACTATAGTATCCACCAGCTGGTTCCATCAGACTGGATCATGACATTCGAATATTGGGTGGTCAATGTATAGGTGGTGCTACCGTCGATGGTCTCGACTCCACTGTAACCCGATACGGTTACATTGTTTCCGGCCGCCGAGATCTTCTTGATCACATAGATCCTGCCCGCACAGCCCACGGCCGTAGGCAGACCGATGGTAATGGCGCCTGTGCTGTTGTTGCAAAGGATCGTATAATCGCTTGTCGAGGCCGAATAATTGGCCGTCTTGGTTACGATCGCCGTGCCCACGGAACCACCCACCTGCAAGGTAGAAGCAGGAGAAGAACCCCCGGCAACGCTCAGCCGGTAGTTGACCGCGTCAAAATAGAAGTTATTGTTATTCTGCGCCACATCGTTCGTACTGCTCATGAATAACACTGCCCCGGAAGGAAGCTCCTTCAGCCGCAGCCCCGATGCGCCGCCGGTCCCGGAATTAATTTCCAACTTGTTGCCCGGGGTGGTAGTACCCATACCGATATACCCCGTGCCACTGATCCGCATCGCTTCATTGCTCGTGGCGGTTCCGCCCGTAAAGAAGACCAGGTTTTTGGCCGCTGTACTATTCCCGATGATGAAATCGTTGCCCGCACTATATAAATAGGCGTTATCAGGACCTCCCGTTATCCCTGTAGTGCTGTACCCGCTGGAATTCATGCCCAGGTCCACGTAATTAGCAGTCTCACTTCCATTATCGGCGGTGGCAACGACGTCAGAGCTGGCGCTGGCGCCGCTGTTCAGGTTTTGAATGTTCAATTGAAGATAGTTATTCAGACTTCCCTTGCCGCCGATGACATTAAAGGAAGTTGTGCTGTTCTGGTAAACAAGTAATGCTTCCGGATTAGTAGAGAAAGTGTTAACCCCCACGCCTACATTCGGGGCGCTCGTTCCCGTAGCCCCCAATATCAGCGAATTGCTCACAGCCGCCTTGGCATTGTAGCCGATGGCGGTCGCATTGTTCAGGTTGTTGACCGTGACGTCCGCCCCATTCCCGATAAAAGTATTGTCAGCGCCAGTCGTGTTGGTAACGCCTGCAGCGGCTCCCAGTGCCGTATTGCTGGCGCCGGTGGTATTCGCTTTCAGGGCGCCATAGCCCAAGGCAGTATTGTTACCGCCGCCGATATTGGCGTTCATCGAATTGCTGCCCACCGACGTATTCGACAAGCCGGTGGTATTCGCGTACCCGGATTGATATCCGATATAAGTATTGTTATTGCCGGTAGTCGCCTGGCCGGCCAGATAACCGAATAAGGCATTGTTCAGCGACAGATCTATTTTTCCGGAAAGTTGGTTATTCGCCTTGAAGACCAGCGACTGGTTGTCCGTCGTACCCAGAAAGTTGGTCCCCGGAGTCGTTCCCGCGTTGCCCGTCGTAGTCCAGGCGCCGGCTGCCCCTGCCACCGTGTTCCAGGAAAGATTGCCGGCCCCGTCATTGGAAAGGATGGTATTGGCTGCGCCCTGTATCGTCGGAAGCGTTAGCGTATACGCGGCGGAAGTGACCCCCGCGGTAATGGTAGCCGCATTCGCGTTCGTACTATTGGAGAAGACGATCGACCCGGTGCCGCCGCTTGCGGTCCCCGTATGGATAGCCCCATTCACATCTAGCCGGTAGGCCGGATTGCTGTTGCCGATGCCGACATTGCCGGTTCCGTTGATCCGCATGCCTTCGTTGGCTGTCGCAGTCCCACCCGTGAAAAAGATCAGGTTCTTCCCCGCTGTGCTGTTCCCGATGATGAAATCATTGGCGGCGCTGTAGAGGTAAGCATTGTCGGGTCCTCCTGTCAGCGCGGCGGTATTATACACACTAGAGTTAATACCCAGGTCCACGTAATTGGTCGTTTCGTTGCCATTGTCCGCCGTCGCTACCACATCGGAGCTGGCGTTGCTCCCGCTATTCTGGTTTTGGATGTTCAGCTGCAGGTAGTTGTTCAGGTTCCCCTTGCCGCCGATCACGTTAAAAGAACTAGCGCTATTCTGATACACCAGCAAAGCTTCCGCATTGGCAGAAAATGCCGTTGAACCGATGCCTACATTGCCCGCGCTGGTGATCCGCATTTTCTCCGTGTTATTGGTGATAAAGGGCAGATCATAGGCAGCCGTAGTGCCGAGCGTCATGACGCCCGTAACATTGTTACCGCCCTGGCTCCAGTAGCTGCCGGTGGCAGAAGGGAGATATTGATTGAAGACCTCCCAATTATTCCCATCGCTGATAACCATGACCGACTGATCCGCCTGATTCAATTGCCAGGTTGCCAGTCCGTCGATCTGCTGGGAAGCAACCGTAGCCAGGGTTAAAACGGGCGTGGGCAGTGTAGTGCTGAAATTCTTAATGCCATAGATCCGGCCCGGACAGGTGGTCGCATCCGGCAACGTGGCCGTAGCAGCGCTGGTGCCCGTAAAGACCAGGGTATAGTCACCCCCGGTAAGCACGGTGCCACCCGTAAAAGACCGGTAGATGGGCGCGAAGGAACCTCGCAGGTCCAGCATGGAGTTGGGTGAGACGGTGCCAATGCCAACCTGCGCCTTCACCTGCAAGGCCAGGACAGCCAACGATAAAACTGCATAGAGATGCTTCATGATACTTGGGTTTAGAGACGCGATCGAAACGTTTATTTTATGATAGATTCCTGTTTTTTTGCCTTGATGGCCGTCCCCCATTTTTCAAGCCGGACCAACAGTTCGTCGAGCTCCACCGGCTTGCAGACATAATCGTCCATTCCAGCCTGGATGCAGGCATCCTGGTCGCCGTGCATAGCATTGGCCGTCATGGCAATGATGACCGGTTGCCTATCCAGGCAAAGCCGAAGCATGCGTGTTGCTTCCAGGCCGTCCATTTCGGGCATCTGGACGTCCATGAGGATCAGGTCATAGGGCTCGTGATCGACCATTTCCAGCACTTCTTTGCCATTTCGCGCCAGGGCCGCGGAGTAGCCTAGTCGGGCCAACACCGTAAGGATAAGTTTTTGGTTGACGGGGTGGTCTTCGGCAACCAGGATGCGCAGGGGGAACTCCCTGGCGAAGTCTTCGGACATCGTGCGCTTCCTTTTTTCCTCCTGCAGCTTTGCACTCCGGACGACGACGATCTTGCCGCTGCCCGCAAAGGCACCGTTCACGAGGGAATGTTTGGGCCGTAACGCGGGACGGGCGAGGATGTTGAAGGTAAAGGCGGCGCCCTGATCCGGCTCGCTCGCCACAGCGATGTTTCCACCCATCAGTTCCACCAGCTTCTTACAAACGACCAGGCCAAGACCCGATTGTTTCCTTTCCGGTCTGTCGTCCTGTTCCACCGAATTTATCCCTTTGAATAAACCCTCTATTTTATTCGGAGCGATCCCCGAACCGGTATCCCGGACCTCGAATACAAGATCGAGCCTGCTGTCCGTGGCCTTTCCGCGGCAGCGGACATCCAGGAACACTTCTCCTTTTAGTGTATATCTCAGGGCATTCTCCACCAGGTTCATCAAGACCTGGCTGAGTCGCTTGCGGTCGCCATTCAACTGTTCGGGGACCTGCTCGTCGATGCGATAGGCCAATTCCGGACCACCCTCCCCCATTCTTTCGGCAAAGATCTTCAGCACTTCTTCCACACAGTTGCAAACCTCAAAATCGCTTTTCTCCAGCACATCGCCTGCCAGCTCGGCCTTGGAATAATTGAGCAGATCGCTGACCAGGATATCGTTGACCGCCGTCAGCAGGTTCTCCCCGCAATGCCGGATCGTATCCACATACTCCCGTTGGTCCGTGTTCAGGGAAGTTTCCACCAGTAAGGTGGCCATCCCCAGGATGCCGTTCATGGGAGTGCGCACTTCATGGTTGACGGTGGACAGCAGCAGCCGTTTGACGTTCTTGGCCGTCTCGGCTTCCTTGTATGACCGCTGCTCCTTTGCAATGGATGAATCCAGTTGCAGGTGCAGATCGCCGACCTCTTTTTCGAGGTCCCTGCTGCGGGATTCGGCGCCTCCGAGCCGGGATTTGTAGAAATGAAAGGCGCTGAAAAGCATGGCAGCGCCGACGACGCCGAGCGACCACCAGGGCGAGTAGCGCAAGAGCACAAAAAAGATGGTGCATAAGAGTAAAAAAATAAGATAAAATGGCTTCATGGTAATTCGGTTAGACATTGACATATTGTTAATCTTCCATTTTTTTATTGGTAACAGATCCCGGCTACGACGGAACAGGGTTCGTCGCCGGATTTGAACAAGTACAACGGAAACGTCCATGCGCCGAACGAAATAGCGACCAATCCTCCCGGCTCCCAGATCTCTCCGGCCGGCCCCCGCTCATTCCCGCCAGGTTCCCGCGTATTCCCATTGCGATAACAGCAGGTCTGTTGCAGGACGAGACCGGCGCTCAGATGATCGGCTAACTTGCAGCCCAGCTCCGACCAGCTGAAAAGAAAACCTGGTTCGCCACGGATAAAGGAGGTCGTTTGCCGGATACACGAGGAAAAGCTCAATTTTTTATACGCCAACGCCGCATTCAACCCGAGAGACAAGCCCTCCGACTTTCCGGCGACAAGACCCGCGACGGGCGTAATGCTCCAGGAAAAGAGACCCGTACCGGAAAATGACCGGCCGGCCGAACAGGCGATCGTCCCATCCTGTTCATAGTTTCTGCGCAATTCAAAGTAGTTGCCTTTTACTGTCTCATAGGAAAGCTTCGTCGACAGGGCAGACCACAGCGGGCGGCCATCGGGACAGTACAACATCTCCAGACCTGGCCGGGGCTGTGCCCGCAGCGAGTGATTGCTCAGGAATAATATCATGATTAAACTATTACGCATTTTCGACAAGGATTACTTCCGCGTTGGCCAGCCGCTCCATGATAGAGATATCCTTCAGGAAGGGGTTCCAACAAAATATCAATTGGTCGATGGGTCTCCATAAGATGACCCAGGTGAAAATGTCGATAGTATTGAGCAGCCCCGAACTGATCTGGTGGACCCCGGCAAACAGCAGGGGCAGGAACCCCTGGCAGATCATCACGACGGCAAGGCTAAAGAAAAGAAGGAAATACGACCGGCGCTTGAATTTTTCGAACTCGGCTTGCCGGATAGACTTCTTTTCAAGGAAGTGACGGCGGATCGCATAGATCAGCGGCTCGGCATATTGCCTGTCGTCTTCATGCCGGCTGCAAACGCGGTAATTGACAGTGGATTGCCGCCTGATCGCGACAATGGAATTCATAATATAAAGCTCGAACGCATGGCTTAATTGCCTTTTGTAAATAGGCGCTGGATCATGGGCGTTGAAGTACTCACCGAGGCTTTGCTGGTCAACCGAGATGAAGATGTTGATCTTTGCGGATATTGGCTTGCGCATATTAAGCACAAAGCAAATACATAGTCGCGATGCTTGCTATAGAGCCATCTGTCAAGCCGATGTAGAGGAATAACTACAAACAAAAACGGCCAACAGTAAATCGCATCATCAAAGCAATTTGTTCTCTATAGCATAGCGGGTAAGGTCGGCATTGCATTTCGCGTTCATTTTTAGCATAATACGCGACCGGTAAGTACTGACAGTAGTCGCCCGCAGGAAAAGCCTTTGGGCGATGTCCGACACCGATACACCGGAAGCCAACAAACGCATCACCTCAAATTCCCGGTCGGAAAGATTTTCATGGGGCTGCTGGTTCAGCTCTTGCTCAAGCGAATTGGCTAATTTCTCTGCCAGGAAAGGGGTAATATGTTTCTTTCCGAGAAGAAGACAATGGACGGCCTTAACCAGTTCATCAGGGACCGAGTCTTTTCTCAGATAACCGGAAGCGCCTGTTCTTATCGCTCGGATGGCGTATAGATCCTCCGGATACATGCTAAGGACAAGGACTGGCAACTCCGGATAATACTCCCCGATCTGCTGCAGCACTTCCAGCCCACTGCGGCCCGGCATGGAGATATCCGTGATCACGACATCCCATTCTTCTTTGAGCACCTTTGCCAACAACTCGTCAGCATCGGAAGCCTGGCCGATATAAGGAGAAACGAACGCTTCCCTCAGGATCTGGACAACGCCTTTCCGAACGACTGCGTGGTCGTCAGCAATCAAAATGCGGGGCATACTCTTTTCGGGATCTGGATGTGGATGGGTTTGCAAAGGGTGGATATATTACTATACGGCCGCGAGATGCGAAAAAGGTAACGCCACTTTCAATTCATATCCCTCTCCTGGTTTTGTCAGAATGGATACGTTGCCCCGGCACGCGTCTGTCCGGCTCCTGATATTTATAATACCCACACCCTTCGTCTTTTTCGAAGTATCGCACCCACTCCCATTATCCGAGATCCGCAGGATAACCTGGTTGTTTTCCTTTGACAGGCGGACCATTGCCATCGGAGCTTTGGCATGCTTCAAAATGTTGGCCACCTGCTCCTGCACGATCCTGAAAATGGTCAACTGTAGTTTTTCATCCATAAAATCCTCCTCGACATCCTTGGCCTGAAAGTTGATCGTTATCGAATGGAGCTCTTCGGTGTCATGTAACAAATTCCTGATACTGCCATATAAGCCGATGAAATGCGTGCTGGGTATGACCAGGGCTCTCGAGATCTTTTTTATCTCATCGATCGCATTCTGTACCATGACGCAGGTCTTACCGAGGTAGATCTTCCTGTTGCTCACATTCGTGCTTGCCATCTTGATATATATCTTGGTAGCGGCCAGGATCTGGCTGATATTTTCCTGTAATTCCCATCCAATAAAAGCCCTTTCCTTTTCCTGTGCAGTCAATACCGCTTCAGTGATTTCCTGCTGATGGTTTAAACGTTCTTCAATTAATCTATTTTCCAGCAAAGCGGTCTCCGTTACATCATGTATTACCCCGTGTAATCCGGAAGATTTACCGATGGGATCAAATTCAAATTTGCATTCCAGGAAGATATACCTGGCTGATCCGGACCGAAGCAGGATGCGTATTTTCATCGAAAAGTCGGCCAGGGCAATCTGAGCGCGTTTAATCTTCTTCAGCACAATTCGTAAATCATCAGGATGAACAAATGCCAAAGCGGCACTGAACGACTGCCGGGATTGATCCGACTCCAATCCGCAGATCCTGCAAGTCTCCTCGGATAACAAAAACTCACGCGACACAAGATTGAATTCCCAACTTCCCATATGCGCCAACTGCTGGGCCCGGGAAAGCCTCATTTCGCTCTTTACCAAGTCCTGCTCCACTTTACGCTTACTGCGTCGCTCGGTCGATTCGAGCAGGGCCCTGTTCACCTTAGGGCAAAGGGTGAACATTTTGTCCTTTAATACAAAATCCGTCACTCCCCTTTTTATCAGGTCGACGGAGGTCTCTTCGCCCAATGCACCGGTAACAAACAAAAAGGGGGTGTCGGGCGCCATCGATTGCCTGATCTCAAATGCAGCCAACCCGTCAAAGGATGGAAAAGAGTAATCGGACAAGATAATATCCGGCAAAAAGCAGTCAATGGCCGCCCGGTAGCCGGCTTCATGCTGAACACTCTCCGAAATAAAATGGATTCCCCCCTTCGATAGCTCACGCCTCAACAAGTCGATATCGATGCTATCGTGCTCAACGATCAATATTTTTGTCTCCATAGGATATATTATATTAGTCAATGATCAAAAGCAAGAGTACGACGCACCGGAATCAGCCGCAAGTAATCGGGGTTACCATTTAGCAATGCTCCCAATATCCCTATGGATTCCACCATAATACCATTAAACATTATTTAGGGCAAATCGTTTCCGCCGTTTATTTTTGCCGGCGGCCACCGGGAGGCTGACGGATAAAATACAGCCTTCACCAGGCTTGGAAATGATATTCGCGGTTCCGTTGTAAGATTCTACCCGGGCATAGATATTGGTAATACCGATCCCATTTCTCTTTTGGGTAGTATCGAACCCGACGCCATTGTCACATACCATTATCTTGACGCCATCCCGGTCATTGGTTACACGCATCTGTACCTCATTGGCTTTCGAATACTTCCCTATATTGTGAAGTTGAACTTGTGCGATCCGGTAGATGGTCTCTTTTATCGCGATGGGGATCGTTATTTCGTTCATTTTCTCAAAATCCAAATAAACCTTTGTGGATGAATTAAAGCCTCCAAACAGTAATTCCAATTCGTCCTTCAGACTGTTCTGTGAGAAACGGGGCATTACCATGCCATGCGAGAGGTCTCTTGCTTCCTTGATCGCCTGCGTAAGCATCTGACGGCACTTTTTGATCTGGTCTATGTTTTTATCGGGGTTATTTTGGTAATAGCTCAACTGAAGATTGATCGCGGCAAGCAGCTGACTGATATTGTCATGCAATTCCCTCCCAAGGGCATTTCGTTCAATTTCCTGCGATTGCAAAATGACCCGGGCCACTTCCCGTTGTCTTTCGATCTTACCGGTTATCCGCTCCTCTTCCATGATCTTTCTTTCCGAAATGTCCGTAGCTATGATAAAATATCCGGTTCCTATTCCATTTTCATTCCGGATAGCCTGGCCGCTCATAAATTGCCATTTGGGTTTCCCTTTACTGGTATAGATCAGCAGATCGCAGGAAAAGGAAGAATCATTTTGAATATAGGTATCGATCATCTCGACGCTGTTCTTATCGGTTTTCGAACCGCCCAACATCCCCCAGGGCTTCCTGCCCTGGCTTTCCAGCAGACTATAGCCCGTGTTGCGGGTAAATCCTTCATTCACCCATGAAATGTTCCCCGTCGTCTTATCAAAGATCATTACGCTGCTGCTTGTCTCCTTTGCAATCAGCGACAACACTTCCATCTCCCTGATCGCAGCCTGTCGTTCTATTTCGTTTCTTTTTTTCGTTATGGCGGCAATAATAGCAGTCGGAAGCCGGTTCAGGCGATCCTTTAATATATAGTCATCCGCCCCTGATTTAATGATATCGGCCGCGAACTCTTCCGAAATAGTGCCGGTTACCATAATAAATGGAATTGCTGAAGCGCGTTGCCGCACAATTTCCAACGCCTGCCGCGCATTAAAATGAAATAGTGAGTTGTCCGCAAGGACGATGGAGGGTTTGAATTGGTCAAGCGCAAGCAGGAATTCTTCTTCGTCGGTCGCCAACTCGAATTGCAGACCGGTCATTTCTCTGGAAAGTAAGTGCTGTATTAATTCAGTATCTTCTGTACTGTCTTCCAGCATCAGAATCCTTATTGGGTTTCTCATGACATCTGAATAAAGTAACATAAAATTACCATTTAAAACCGGAGTTCGTCAGAGAAGGCCCACAAATAACCGGGAAAGAGTAAAAGTACGCTGCATGAAATGCCCGTCGGATCCGTCGCTTTAGCCCTTCGGTCTTGGAAGGGAAAAGTAAAAAGTCGCTCCCTTATCCTGCTCCCCTTCAGCCCATACGCTCCCGCCATGCTTTTCGACGACCCGCTTGACAATAGCCAGGCCGATGCCCGTCCCGGCAAAGTCCTTGTTCTCATGAAGCCTCTGAAAGACGCCAAACAATTTGTGGGCATACTCCATATTAAAACCCGTTCCATTGTCCTTTACGGAATATATATAGTCATTGGTGCTCTCCGCACATGTTATTTCGATGAGCGGAGTCGTTCTTTTGCCGGAGTATTTTATGGCATTGGAGATCAGGTTCATCCATACCTGGTAGAGGAGTGCCGCATCGCCGTCCGCCGATTTCAAAGGATGAATGAGGATCTCCGCTTTGATCTTATCCTGTCCATCCAACTCGCTTATCACCTGGCGCACCTGTTTATCGAAATCCAGCGACTCTTTCCGTACCGTCCGTTTTCCCATTCTCGAAAAAGCCAGCAGGTCGTTGATCAAAGCGTCCATCCTTATGGCGCTTTTCTGAATGACCAGGAACAATCGCTTCAACTCAGCGTCAAATTGACTGCTATATTCATCCAGTATGATCTGGGCATACGCGTTAACTCCCCGCAGCGGGGCCCTCAGATCGTGTGATACGGAATACGAGAATGATTCCAGGTCACTATTCATCGACTCCAGCTGAACAATGTTATCGTTTAGGCTTGTATTGAGCTGCAGGATCTCCTGCCGGGCCTTCTTCTGTTGCGTTATATCCCTTTCGGTAATTGCTACCGACTTCAGGGCGCCCTCCGGGTCGGCAATCACGGACGCCGAAAAGGTCACATCGATCATCTTTCCGAATTTGGTGACCCGGCTCATCTCCATGGTTTCGATCTTCCTGCCCAGCAGGATGTCGTCGATCACACCGTGCATTTCGGCCAGAAAGCTCTCGGGAATGATGTTCCATATCTTCATATTCAACGCCTCCGCCTCCGTAAACCCATATATTTTCTCGGCCCCGTCATTCCAGGAAATGATCTTCCCTTCATGATCATGCAGATAGATGGCGTCTTCGGATTGCCGGACGACAATTGACAGGTAGTTTTTTATTTCCTCGGCTTCCTTTATCCCGGTAATATCTCTTGCATTCGCGAACCATAGCCCGTTCTTATTGACAATATTCCAACTAAGCCATTTGATCTCCCGGTCCTTGCTATATACCCGGGTCTCAAACGAAAACCTCTCCTTATTCTCGTGACGTAACTTTTCAATTCCCGGACGATCTTCCGCGTCCAGGTAAAATAAAATGGAACTCCCCTTCATTTCTTCCACCGTGTATCCCAATATTGTATTTACGACCAGGTTCGTTTCCTCAAACTTCAAAGTGGCGGCATCGATGACGCAAATAATGTCCGCCGAATTATTGATGAGCAGGTCGTATCTTTCCAGCGTGAGGTTCTTCCGGATCAATTCCTTTCTTTGGACCTGGAGCCGAAGAAGCATGGATACCTTTGCTTCTGTTATGCCGGCATCCAGGGGCTTGTAAAGATAATCGGCGGCGCCTTCTTCAAACCCCTTCATGGCTGATTCATGCTCCTTTTTCTCGGCTGTGGCGAATATAATTGGAATATCCTTGCTCCGCTTGTTGGATTTCAGGATCTGGGCTACTTCAAACCCGTCCATGCCGGGCATCTGGACGTCCAGGATGATCAAGTCGACCTCTGCATTTAAAACAGTCCTCAATGCTTCTATCCCATCATTCGCCTTGATAATATTCCTATCCTCGCTGCAGAGGATCTGCTCAAGGGCGAAAATATTATCCCGCTTGTCATCGACCAGCAGGATAGTAGATTTTTCTCTCATCATCATTTCAGGAGGTTTTAACATATATTTTTTCTTTTGAGTCCACCTCTTCGAAATCCCTTTTCCGATCTGTAAAAAGAAGGGACTCTTTATTGCCCAAACCCAGGTAACCAAAATGACACAAGCTCTCATGGAGGAGGTTTACCACCTTGTTCTGCAGGGATTGGTTGAAATAGATCAGGACATTGCGGCACAAGATCAACTGAAACTCGTTGAACGATTTGTCAACGGCCAAATTATGAACAGCAAACACAATGTTCCGCTTTAACGATCTGTCCAGCAGGACAGCATCGTATTTAGCCCTATAATAATCGGACAGCCCCTTTCCCCCCCCGGCTTTTAGATAATTCTCCGCATAGTGATGTATATTTCGATTCGAATAAACGCCCTCCCTTGCCGATTGCAGGGCCTTTTGATTGATATCAGTCGCATAAATGACCGATCTCTCTAGCAGCCCTTCTTCCTTCAGCAGGATCGCCAGCGAATAGATCTCTTCTCCCGTGGAACAGCCTGCAACCCATATTTTTAAAAAAGGATAGGTCGCCAGGCGTGAAACAATATGCTTTCGAAGACTTCCATAAAACCCGGGATCCCTGAACATTTCTGTCACGTTGACCGTGATTTCCTGGTTGAACTGTTCGAAAAAAGCTTCTTCCTTTAAGAGCGCCTTCCCCAACTCTCCCAGTGAATCGATTTTCTGTGAGATCATAAAATAGCTGATCCGCCTTTTCACAGACGATTCAGCGTATTCGGTGAAATCGTACCCGTACGCACAGCGGATGGATTCCAGCAATTCCTTTAATTCATTTGTCTCCGTCATTTTTACCCCGTATTAAGCATGTCTGCCATTTTCTCCAAAAGCTCCTGCATGTTGATGGGTTTTGACACATATTCCGTTGCCCCGGCTTCCAGGCATTTAGCCCTGTCTCCCTTCATCGCCTTGGCTGTCAGCGCAATGATCGGAATATTGGCTGTCGACTGATTGCTTCGGATCCTGGCGATCGTTTCATACCCGTCCAACTCCGGCATCATCATATCCATCAGGATCATTTCAATGTCGCCAAAACGTCCAAGTAATGCTATCGCCTGGAAACCATCTTCGGCCGTATGAAGGGTCATGCCCATATCTTCAAGATAGCTTACCAATGCGAACGTATTTCGGGCATCATCATCTACGATAAGAATGCTTCTTCCCCGCAGCTCTTTGTCGATTTCGTCCATATTCATTTGTATTACTTGTAGAGCCAAACCCGCATCAGTGACAGCAGTTGCTGAATGTTGACTGGCTTGGCAATATAATCCGACATTCCTGACTCAAGGCATTTCTCCCGGTCGCCCTTCATCGCCTTTGCCGTGAACGCGATAATAGGCAGCTTTGCAAATTGCTCCATTTTGCGGATCTCCTGGGTAGACTCATATCCGTCCATTTCCGGCATCATCACATCCATCAGGACGATATCCGTGTCGGGATGCCGCTTCAACATCCCGATGGCCGTTGTTCCGTTCTCCGCGGTAATACAGTCCAGGCCTTGCTCCTCCAACGCATTGGTCAGCGAATAAATATTCCTCATATCGTCATCTACGATCAGCACTTTCCTGCTGTTTAGCACTTCATCCGACCGGTGGAGCTTTCGGATCATCTGCTGCTTTTCCTTTGGCAGCTTCGATTCCATGCGATGGAGGAAAAGGATGACTTCATCCAGCAAACGCTCCTTGGAACTGGCTGTTTTCAGCACCACCGTATTCGCCAGCTTATTTAAGGCTGCCACATCAGCCTTGCTCAGGTCCTTCCCCGTATACACGATGATCGGTATTTTATTAAGATCGTCACTTGCCTTGATCCTCTCCAGCAGTTCGAGCCCGGTCATATCCGGCAATCCCAGGTCAATGATGATGCAATCGAAGCGCTCTTTTTGCAATAATTCATAGGCCTCCAGGCCGGCATAAGCCGAAAAAGATTTTACATCCCCGTTGCCGATCATCTCCCGGATGGCCAGGTTTTGCTGCTTATTGTCTTCGACGATAAGCAGCTTCTTCAATTTTCTATGAATAAATTCCTCGATCTTGTTGACGGCAGCCTCCACACCCTCCAAACTAACCGGCTTCTTTACAAAGTCGAAGGCGCCCAACTCCAGGCTGCCCTTTCGCAGATCATAACCCGAGAAGATCTGGACCGGGATATGCCGGAGGTCCGGGTCATGCTTCAATTGCTTCAGGACTTCGGAGCCGTCCATGACCGGCAAATGCATATCAAGAAAGATGGCATCCGGCCGGTAATGCCTCGCCAGGCTGAGTCCTGTATTGCCCTGCCGTGCCACGATACCCTTATAGTCTCTATCCCGGAAGAATTGCAGGAGCAAGCCTGAAAAGACCCGGTCGTCCTCGATGATCAGCATGACCCTGTCATTTTCCTGAATGGTATGTCTGTCATCGAATTCAGCTTCGGGCAAGCCACCCCCTGCCACCGGCTCGATCTTTCCGACCGCATCGAAGCTGAAAGCTTTTATCGTTTCTTGCTCGTGCGTTTCGGTAACCACCGGTACAACGTCGAATTTCAAAGGGCAGCTGAAGACGAACCGGCTTCCCCTTCCTTCTTCACTCTCCAGGTGGATCTCTCCGCCCAGCGCCCTGGCAAGTTCCCTGCTGATCGATAGACCCAGGCCGGTACCCCCATATTTCCGTTTAGTCGAGCCATCCGCTTGTTGAAAAGCCCGGAAAATAATTGCCTGCTTACTTTCCGGGATCCCAATCCCCGAATCGGTCACCGCAAACGATGCTTTGCCATCCGGCCCAAGATCAATATCTACCTTCACCTTACCTCCCGTTTCCGTGAACTTGAAAGCGTTCGAAAGGAGGTTGCGGAGGATCTGTACCAGCCGCTGCTGGTCGGTATGTAAGCCGATCCCGGTCTGCTCCCCCGAAAAACTGATCTCAAATTCGATCGATTTTTGATCGGCTATCCCGGTGAACATTGCCCGTAGATTGGTGACCACGTCAGCTATATTTACCTTCGAAATTTCCAATTCCATCTTCCCCGCTTCCACCTTCGATAGATCAAGGATCTCGTTGATGAGATTCAGCAGATCGATACCCGAACTTTGGATGTTCCGGGCAAACTGCACTTCCTTCTCCGCGATCGACCCCTTCTTATTCTCTGCCATCAGCTGCGCCAATATCAGGATGCTATTGAGGGGTGTTCTCAATTCATGCGACATGTTGGCGAGGAACTCGGATTTGTATTTTCCGCTTAGCTCCAATTCCCTGGCCTTCGTCTCTACTTCCATCTTTGCCGTCTCCAGTTTGGCCTTTTGCTCCTCCAGCAGATCTGCCTTTTCCCCCAATTTTTCATTAATATCCTTAAGTTCGCCCTGTTGTGCGTGTAGGACCGATTCCGAATTCTCCAGCATATCTGTTTTGGCATGCAGCTCTTCATTCGATTGCTTTAATTCCTGTTGCCTGGCTTCCAGGTCCTCCGACTGCCGCTGCGTTTCCTCGAGCAGCTCTTTGGATTTTGTCCGGGCCTGTGAAAGGGCAACGGCCACGGCGATACTGTCCGCTATTGTCTCCAGGTACTCCTGCTCCAGTTGGGTAAATGCACGAATACTGCCGAGCTCGATGACACCCCTTACGACACCTTCAAAAACAAAGGGAACCACGATGATCGTTCCAAGCTGCATATCCCCGAACGCCGTATGAACCTTGAAGTAGTCGGCAGGAATATCGGAGATCCGGATGACCCTTTTTTCGGCGGCGGCCTGACCCGCCAGGCCTTCGCCAAATCGAATAGCAGTATCGCCACCTTTTTTCTTATCGATGGCGTAACCTGCCGTCAGATTCATGATCCTGCCATCTTCCTCCGCCACGTAAATAGCGCCGACCCCTGCATGCAGCAGGGCGGCCAGGTGGTTGATGATCGATTCCGCCAACTCCTGTATCTGCTTGTCCCCCTGCATGTTTTTGATGAGTTCGCCGCTTCCCGTTAGGGTCCAGTTTTTATCGGTCGCCTCCTGCCCTATCCTTCTCAGCATGCTCAGATTACCAGTGATGACGATATAGACGGTCACCAGTACAAGGCCGATGACCGATAGCAAAATAATAAAGACAATATTTGAATTCCTGGTGTCCGCTTCGTTTCGCAGCTTTCTCTCAACAAGCAGTGATTGCTCGATCGATTTGGCACTATTCGTTATACCCCGGATCTTATTTAAGATGTCCTCGCCGGCACGGGTGGCCACAAGCTCCTGTGCTTTTGCAAAACCCTCTGTCCTTCGTACTTGCACACATTTATCCAGGTAAGCAATCAATATACTTACCTGTTCTCCCATTTGTTTGGAATACAATTCCTGACCCGGATTGTCGCTCGTTAATTCTTTGACCCGGTCAATCAATTCAAACAGATTTGATTTGGCGTCCTTAAGCGGCTCCAGAAAAGTCTCGTCCCCTGTAATGATATACCCCCTTTCCCCCGTTTCGGCCCCCACGGCGCCCGAAAGCGTTTGTTCCAATGCATAAAACACTTCGTGCGTATGCACGACCCATCGATTGGTGGCTAAAAGCTTTTCGCTGTTCTTAAAGGAAACCCAAGCCACGATGATCAGGATAAGCGAACAAATAATAAATCCTGCGAGTATCTTCTTCCCCAATGTAATTTTCATTTGCTGGGATTTATGCCGTTAGGCGAATTATACAAGGTAAGCGCTTTTATATTGTGACGAGTTATTATAATTCAAAACCGATGGCTTAATCCAACCCATATATCCACCTGGTTCCCTCTGATGCCCTTTTGGTATTCCTGGTTTATTTCCCCTGCCCCCACCGAAATGATATTCCACTTCAAAAAAGTGTGGTAGAAACTGGCTGAAATCTGTTTTGAAGGGAACGTAAACTGTTTGCCATTATAAAGGACGGCCTGATTGGTTTCATCCGGCGAAATGCCCGACCCCATGCTAAGCCCGATATAATCGTCGGCGCCCTTAAGGAAATACCTGCCGGACAGGCTATAGGATTGGGAAAACCCGAAATCGGAAGGCGTTTGATATGTTCGTGCGGTAAAAAGAAAGTTCTTATAGTATTTGCCAATAGCAAACGTATAGATGATGGTCGTGCTCGTAAAATACAGATACCTGACACCCGCTTCGGCTTCAAAGCTCCTTGGCAGATTCGCATATAAAGAAAAACCACCCCTGACATTCGGGAAAACACCGACATTCCCTGAGTATCCAAAGTTTATATAGGTATAGAATGTCTTATTGATCCGCGGATAAGCGTCCACTTCACCCTGCACCCCGTTCTCGCCAAACCGATTGGCTACATTCACTCTTGCGATGACCGACCCAAGTTCGGTATTTCGGCCATACGAAAGACTCGCCAATTGCCAGGGCTGGCCAAACTGTCTGTCAAAATGAGTATAATCATAGTTGAAGCTTATCTTGTTGATGGCGGCAGCATTCTTCTCTGCACTCAGGCTCTTTGCTTTTCTCAGCAACAGGGGTTTGGAAGATGGATGAACGGCCAGGCCCTGATCACAGACCTTTATAGCCGCGGCATAATGGTCATCCCAATATTCAAGATCTGCATAGGCTACGCTGGCATCCTCGTTCCCGGGCCCATTATCAAGCACCTTCGCAAAATGATACCGGGCGCTGTCATATTGCTTGTCCCAGGTGTACACTCTACCCAAAAAGACCTCTATTTCGGAATATCCAGGCGATTTTTGCAGCGCCTCTAGTGCAAGTTGCTTCGCCAGCTTATAATCTTTAGTTTCATAGGCTGCGGTCCTCGCATCCTTAAATAACTCGTCGGTCGTTTGTGCATTCGCGAAAAAAGATAGTGCCAGAAAAAAAGCGATCAATAAAGTCAGTTTGTTCATGTTATAAGACATTTTAAAAAAATCATTGTTCAATACCTGATCAATAAGCTATCCGGGATCAGCTCGCCCCCGGCTACCACTGTGCTGTTCTTCTGTTTAAATCTAGCCATAGCGGCTTTCAACTTATCCTTTTCACCCTCATCCTTAGCCGGTTCCAGATCCATTTTATCGTTCAACGTGAAAAGATCGTCGCCATTTAGCATATAGCCGTCCATCAGGTAGTCCGATACACCATTCTTTGTCTGTATCAATGGATAAGAATGAACGCTTCTAAAGGCATGAGCGGTATCCAATTCCTCACCCATCCAGATGGCGCTGGAAGGCACTTTGAACTTGTACTGGTGCTTAAAAAAAGACAAGAGGCTTGGCGTTATATCAAAATGAGAAGAGACCGCTCCAAAGCTCTGGCCCCGTTTTAACAGCGGCGAATAAATGATCAGCGGCACGTGATAGCGATCGATCTTTGTCGACATCGGGATCTCCGGCATTCGATGGTCGCCGGTGATGATAAAGATCGTATTGCCGAAATCACTTCTGTGGGAACAGTCGCTGAAAAATTGCCTGATCGCATTGTCTGCATACAAAATGCTGGCATACTGGTTCTTATAATGCCTGTGCTCCTCCTGCTGTAAATCACTGAAGCCCAGCGCGCGCATGCGTTCTTCAAAAAGCTCTAAATACGTATCCTGGTCATTAATAAGAAATGGACTGTGGGTCGAAAGCGTAAGGACAACATTGCAGCTCGGCGATTTGCTGTCTGCAGTCGCCTCCTGGTACTTCCTGAAGACTTCTCCGTCCCCAAAGCCCCAGCAAAAACCGCCATCGCTCTTCGGCATCCTGGCGTACCCGGCCGAAAATGATTTTTCATCAAAAACCGTCGCGCCATTCATCTCCATGAATTTGTTCATGTTGTCGAAATCGGCATCACCGCCATAAAAGAAATTGCTGCTGTAACCATTCCGCTTTAGCACATTAAAAAGTGATAAATGAGCGGGCATATCATCTCCCAATTCCAGGAAACCATTCCTGCCAAATGGTAGAGACCCGAAGATCGACGGGGGCATGGCGAAAGTCCGGCCGCCTGCGCTTAAAAAGTTCCTCCAATAAAGGCTCTTTTTCGACAAAGAGTCAAGGAAGGGGGTGAAGCTTCCAAGATAAGCATCCTCGTTGGAAAACGCGCCGCCAAGCCCCTCCACCACGATAAAGACAATAGTCGGTGCGGCGCCCAGCTTATTAAAAAAAGGAGAAAGTACATCCGCATCCGGATCGACCTTGTGTAAGAATGGAAAATGCGCTTCATCAATGTAATCGAATGAAGCGGCATTCGCAGGACGAAGCTCGGTATCGGGTGCATCGTCCTTCCCTCGGGCATCCTGCATGTGCCGGTAAAAGCTGGTATAAAAAAAGTAGGATTTATTAAGAGAAATGTCGTTGTTGCCCCCAGGAGCAGGCTCCCAGCTGTTGGTCCGCGAAGCCGTGGTAAGGATCAGGGCTGCCGTATAAAAACCAAGCAAGGCAAAAGAAAGACGATTACCGAATACCAACAGTTTGGGCACAACAATTAGCAAAGCGATGACCATCGCCAACATAAGCGCCGCAGAGACCAAAAAGCCGAAGGGGACACCTGCAGCTCCAATTGTCTGCCCTATATCTCTGAGTGAATATCCCAACAGCTCCGCACCCAATGGGGCCAAAGTCTGCAGGTAATATTCGACCAGCAGAACATGCACAGCAACCAGCAGCAGGGAAAAAATTATAAAAAAAAGCCGGGATGCCTTCTTATTAAACAGATGTAACAGGATAAACACCCCGGCCGGAACGATAGCCATATTGAGTCCGAAAGAGAGATCATTGAGGATCCCGGAGCCGATGACCCTTAAAAAAGCCTTTGGTTCGCCATACAGCTCTGTATCCCGGAAAAGCCCATAGATTTCCACGATCAACATCGAAGTGATCAAAATTACGCTGTATACCGCTGCTTCCCTTACTGCCTGCAATAGTCTTTGACCGAAAGACATGCCCTTTTCCATTTGTAAAAATTTAAACATATCGCACGTTCATTCCGCAACAACCGGCTGCACCGGATTAAGGCCCTGCCTCGTCATCTCGCCCCAGGTGTTCTTCCTTCTTAAATAATCCAGATTACCCTTGATCGCCGACCATACTATGAAAGGATGGAAGACAATGGGCTCCAGGAATGCCGCTATGAATAATTTAGTAATATAGTTCTTGCCCTTATATTGGTTATACGTCAATATCTCCATCAGTACCGCAAAAGCAGAATACAGGAATCCAAAGGAGAGGATACAGGCAAGTAAAATTAAGAAGTAACCCCACTGCACCAATCCCAGCCACGCGAGAACGAAAAAGAATATGAAACCGATAAATTCAATAATTGGCGCAAGGAATTCGAAGAAAAACCAGTAAGGGTAGCTGATCATCCCCAGCAGACCATATCGCGGATTAAAAAACATAGCCCTGTGCGTGCGCATCGTCTCGACCGTACCCCTTGTCCAGCGATTCCTTTGCCGTCCCAATACTTTATAGTCAGACGGCACCTCTGTCCAGCAAAGGGGATCCGGAATAAAGGTTACTTTATAAGGCAACTTGTGCTCCTCCATATAACGCCGCATTCTCACGATCAGTTCTATATCCTCCCCGACCGTCTTGTAATTATAGCCGCCGCATTTTATTACAATTTCCTTGTCGAAAGCGCCAAAAGCGCCTGAGATCAGCAACAAGCCATTCAGCCGGCTCCAGGCCATTCGGCCCAACAAAAATGCCCTGATGTATTCCACGATCTGGATCCTCTCCAAAAGCTTCTTTGGCAAATTTACCTTTATCAACCGGCCATTTTCGATCTTGCAGTTATTGGCGATCCGGATCACCCCGCCTGAAGCAATTACCCTTACCTTCGTTTCTTCCAAAAAGGGCTTTATCATCTTAAGCAACGCGTCCTGCTCAAGAATGCAATCGACATCCAGCGAAACCACATATCCGTACTGCGCCAGGTTGACCCCGACATTTAACGCATCGGCCTTCCCCCCGTTCACTTTGTCGACGACCACCAGTTTGCTGTAGATCGGGTTATTGCTCTTATACACCGATCTTACCCTCTTCGTCCTTATCCGTTCATTGATAAAAACAGTTGTCTCATAGAGGTCATATTCTTTGATCAGCTTTTCAAGTGAATCATCCTTGCTGCCATCGTTAATAATAATCACCTCCAGTTTGTAATAATTAACAGAAAGCATCGACCTGACATTTTCTATTATGTTGGCGGACTCGTTGTAAGCCGGCGCCAAAATGCTCATTCCCGGAAGATGCTCGGAGGCCGCCAGCACATTCCAATCGGCAAAGCTGTTGGTACGCAGGTATTTTCTTATTTCAAACGTTGAAAAAATACCCATAAAAAGATAAAACAGGACCACCAGGAAGGAATAGGTAAGAATTCCATACAGGAAGAATTCGAAAAATAATGCTTGCCAGTTCATGCTATTTTTTTATTCGTAATTTGAAAAAAGATCTCCTTCCACGGTTTTGTTTTCGCGAAAGGATATGTCTCAAAGAAACCGTTGCCCAAGGGATGTAAAGTCGATAAAGAGTTCGCGACGGCCACTTTGATATCGTTGTCCTGGTCATCCAGTTCTTTTACCAGGAAGGGTATTTCCTTTTCGCTTCCAATATCCTTCAAAGCAGTAATGACCGCCAGTTTGTAACCAGTATCCCCGGCATAATAGTTGTCGATCATATGATCAGATGTATCTTCCTGAGGCATCAATCGCAGGTATTCTAGCGCGCTGATCTTTACCTGGCTGTTAGGGCTTTGCAGGCACTTGACAACGCCTTGGTAGACTTCATGACACTTATACAATGTTGCCAGTTTAACAGCGAACACTATAACGGACTCATTGGTGGACTCCATCCATTCCCTGATATCCTCAAATGCATCAGGCTTTACATCGCTCAGTTTATCTAATAGTTGTACCTGATGCCATTGGCTCATCTGATGCTCGATAGCATTCAGAAAGGACAGCCCGGACCAGCCAAAAAAGCTCACCATCGCGCACTGCGCCTCATTTCGGACCAATTCATGTTTATCATTGGCAAGCCAGAAGATCTCTTTTCGATATTTCGTCTGCTCCATAATCCCAAGCTCCTGGATCCCCTTTGCCCTGATATGCCATTTCGCATGATGCAGCTTAGCAAAGGAGTCAATATCCAGGTTCAGGCGCTCATAAAGCAATTTGAGACTATTGGCAGATGAGCCCGAAAAAGCCCTTTTTGACTTTATCAATTCATCGATCAGATAGTTCTTGTAGCCCTTTTTATTCAGGCGCCTCTCGAACTCATATGTCATGGCTTCGCACCCCTCTTCCACTCCTTCACTGAATACCACGCCGACGATAACCACCCCTACACTATGCCGCCAGGCAATTTTATTAAGATCCGACTCTTCTCTGTGAATGGTAAAATACATGATAAGGACCGTTACCAGGAACAGTAGTATGAGCAGTGTGTAGATGATGACAGGGAACAGGTAAAATTCTTTCATGGGTAAAATTAATTGTTGTAAATCCCGGGTTTTTGCACTGCGTTAAAAGATTTAAGTGTTTTCCATTTTCTGGGCATACCGCTGCACCCTCATCGATAGCTCCTTCGGGCTGAAAGGTTTCGTAATGAAATCGTCCGCGCCCAGTTTAAATGCCTCCAACACAACGTTTTCCTGCCCCATTGTCGATAGCACTATAATGGGCGTGTCTTTACCCCCCTGTTTCTTGACCGCCCCGACAATTTCAAGTCCCGACATAAAGGGCATCATGATATCAGTAATGATCAGATCCGGGGCCTGTTGCTCAAATTTCCTGAGCGCTTCTTTGCCGTCCTGCGCCGTTATTACATTGTACCCGTCTTTTTTCAACCGGACTTCAATGGTCTTCAGCATAATCATGTCGTCTTCTGCTACAAGTACTTTCATAATGTAAAATGTTAAATTGTTATAAAACCGCTATTTCCCCCCGTAGGCTGTTTAACTGCTCTTCTAAGGGAATCTTAATTCTCAGGTATTCACTATTCGCAAGCTCCAGCAACTTGTCAAGACCGTCTCTGATCCCGCCTCTGATACTCTCTTCAATTCTTGTCAAAATGTCGAATAGACCGTTGGCTCTGAAAAGACCGACACTGGTTTTCAATTTATGCGCGATCTTATAGACCTCGTCATATTGATCGGCGCTGAATGCGCTTTGCAATTGATTCAGTTCCTCCGGAGTTCCGTTGAGAAAAGTGGAGAGTATACTCTTCAGATACTCGTTGTCCTCCATTTCTTCTATAAGGCTCAGATCGAACAACTTATCAACACCCTGATTGTCCTTTACCGGTGCTATGTATTTAGGGGTCTCAAAACCCAGGAAATGGCTTATTCGACTGTATAAGAATGAAAAATCGAATGGCTTTGAAATATAATCGTTCATGCCGATCGACATACATTTCTCTTTCTCCCCCTTTAATACCGATGCGGTCATGGCCACGATGGGCGTTGAAATATGCATGACATTCCTGATATACCTCGTGGCTGCGTAACCATCCATTTGCGGCATTTGCAAGTCCATGATGATAAGACTATAATCCGGATTTTTTTTTAGGAACGCAACCGCTTCCGTTCCATCACCGGCAACATCGACTTTAGCGCCGGCCTTTTGCAAGACATGACGCATTACTTTTTGATTCACATCGTTGTCTTCAGCAACAAGAAATTTCTTGTTGTTTAGGAAGGATCCGTAGTGCATGATGCCTTTGCCGCTGAAAATAGCCGGGTTATCCGTGGCGGCACGGCCGTATGGCATGGTGAACCTGAAGGTAGAACCGCTATCGATCTTGCTTTCAACCGAAATATTGCCTTCTTGCAGCGCCAGTAACTGTTTGGTGATCGCAAGCCCCAGCCCTGTGCCGCCATATCTACGCGAAGTCTCCAGGCTGGCCTGTGTAAAACTGTCGAAGATCTCTACTAATTTGTCGTCAGGGATGCCAATACCCGTATCCGCAATAGAAAAGCTCAACACTATTTCATCAGGAGTCTGGGACTCGAGTGCAACGTTGATAGCAATGCTGCCCTTCTGGGTGAACTTCAGGGCATTACCGGCAAGGTTTACAAGGATTTGATTTAGTCTGTAGGGGTCGCCATTTAAGGCAACAGGAACATCAGCATGTATATCGAAATTGAAGACCAGCCCTTTTTCAATAACGCGCTGCTGAAAGATCTTCTTTATATTCTCCGCAACTTCTGTAAGGGTGAAATCAATTTTCTCGATCGTTAATTTTCCCGCCCTTATTTTTGAAAAATCAAGAATGTCATTGATGATGATTAACAAACTGTCCGAAGAACGCTTAATTGTTCTTGCAAAGTCCTTCTGTTCAACGTTTAATTTTGTCTCCAGCAAAAGATCGGTCATCCCTGTTATGCCATTCATGGGCGTTCTTATCTCATGGCTCATATTGGCAAGGAACTGTTCCTGGAGGCTTGTCGCTTCCTCGGCAAGCAATTTGGCTTTATAGGCACTGATCAGCTGCGTCGCCTGCTTCCCTTTTTCTTCATTTTGTGTCGCAAGCGTTTTGTTGGCTACACTCAACTCTGTCGCCCTGTCCTCCCTTTCCTGATTCTGGAAAACAAGCTCCCGGTTGGCGACAACCAGCTCCCGCGCTCTGTCCTCCTTTTCCTGGCTCTGGAAAACAAGCTCCCTGTTGGCGACAACCAACTCCCGCGCCCTGTCCTCTTTTTCCTGGTTTTGGAAAACAAGCTCCCGGTTGGCGATAACCAACTCCCCCGCCCTGTTTTCCTTTTCCTGGTTCTGAAAAGCAAGTTCCCTGTTGGCAACAACCAGTTCCCCCGCCCTGTTTTCTTTTTCCTGGAGCTGAAAAGCAAGCTCCTTGGTGGCAAGAATGAAGTCCTGCTCAGCCCGAAGCTTTGCCTTACTTTGAACGAAATACTTGGTTGCGGAAATGAGTAAGAGAACAGTGAACCCCAGCATCAGGAAGAACATGATCAATGAATAGAGCCTGAAGTCGGCTAAATTATGGGCATTCGTTTCTAATCGTTGCACAAGAAGCCTGCTTTCCTCCTGCTGGATGGCAGCGATGATCCGTTCGATAGGTTCGATAAATAGACTGCTTGACTGTTTATTACCCGTTCCGGCCTCCCGGAAAGATCCATTCAGGTAGAGGTGCATATAATACGCCAGTGAGTCGTCCCGTAGTTGTTGGCTGCCGTTATCGGTCGTAAGCTGTCTGAGTTGGCCGATCTCTCCAAGGATCGTTGCCGATAGTTTTTGGACTTCTCGGGATCCGGCGTCGTTGGGAATGAGGGAAGAATGCCCCGCGATCTCTATGTCCTTGCGAACCGCGAATATGGCGATGGATTGATTGATTACCCGGACGGTGTGCTCCACCCACTGCGCGGAATCGATATACTTCTTGCTACTCTTAAAACTGGCATATCCTATGAAGCCGATGCATGCCAGGGTAAGGATACAGAAAACGAATAGTTTCGGGTGAATGTGAATTTTCATTTTGGCTTTATATCGAATTATAAAGCTAACCCGGTTTTAGGACCTATTATTGTTTGAAAACGGTTGATTACCAATAAGTAGTGGTATGACCTTAGTGAAAACCACGCGTAATTGTACTTTTCCGAAGTGGGAAAAGTACTCGAATTATCCCGTCGGGCCATGACGCCCCCTTACTATATGTAGTTGGAAAATTTAATAAATGGAGAGCAGTGGAAACCTGACCGTCAATTTACAGCCCTCCCCGGGTGCAGAAACAAATTCGGCGCTTCCTTTGTACAACTTCGCACGACTGAGGATATTGCTCATGCCTATCCCCTTTGCTGCTTGTCTCATATCAAATCCGATGCCATTATCTGTAATAGAAAATTTCAACTCCGTTTTGGTGGTCAAAAAGGCAATACCGACTTTCGATGCCTTGGAATGCTTAAGTATATTATGAAGTTGTTCCTGAAATATCCGGAAAGTATTCAATTTGAATGTATCACCCATCTGGTCTTCCAACGATGGGTCAATTGTAAAGCTTATATCCAGAGGGTTTACTTCCATAGTATCCTTCATAACCCGGCCGATTGCCCCTGAAAGGCCAAATTCACTGATGGTATAGGAAACTAATCCTTTCGTTAGTTTTCTGATCTCCTCGATTGCCGCCAGCGTGTATTCTGACGCATGGACCAGATAAGTCTCCCCGTTTTTAATATCCGTTCGCGCCGTATCCAGGTACAACATGGATGCAGCCAATAATTGGTTGACATTGTCGTGAAGCTCCTTACCCAAATCGGACCTTTCCATCTCTTTGGCTTCGACGATGGCCTCAACGATCTGTTTTTCCCTTTTCTTAACTTCCTTTTGAAGTTTAACTTCCAGGTTTTGTTCCTTACTGATGTCATGGATGATCCCTATCACCCTCATCGCCTTCCCGTCTTTGTCCCTTATGATATTTGCCCTGCACAAAACCTGGGAAACCGACCCATCGGGGCAATTGAATTTGAAAGCGTATTCCCAACTCATGGCTTCGGATTGCAGGATCGACTGCAGCTTTATTTCGATCGTCGCCCGCTCATTGGCTGTAAATAGTTCGATCCATTCCTGGAACCGGATCATAGGCCGGGGCAATTTGTATCCGAATATAGCTGCATAGTTGGATCCAAATAAGATCATGTCTGTTCCAATATCCCAATCACATATAAGGTCATACGAGATCTTAACGATCGACTCTACCCAGTCATTGGTCATGGAATTTTGCCTCGCAGGGATGTCATGTTTGTTCATCTGGCTAAAGGAATGACGATCTTAAATACTGAACCTTCATTTTCTTTCGATTTAGCTGATATCTCACCATGATGATTGCTTACTATTCTTTTACATAAAGCCAGCCCGATCCCTGTTCCCGGATATTTTCCGGAACTATGCAGGCGGGTAAAAAGTAAGAAGATCTCCCCATCCATTTTTTGATCGAATCCTATCCCGTTATCCCTTATACTTATTTCGCAATAAGACAACTTCGGGTTGAGGTTCACGTGTTTTGCGGTCTCGTCCAGTTTGAGTATTTTGGAAGTGATCACTATAACCGGAGTTACCCGGCTTTTGGCAAATTTGATGGAATTCTCGATCAAATTATAGAAGAGTTGATTGATTTGAAATGGGACAGCGTCGATTATCGGCATGGGTTCCCGCTCTATAACAACCTTTTTGTCCGTGATGAGCAGGTCAAGATCGCTTATCACGTCGTCTACAATCTTATCCAGGTCTACTTGCTCAAAGACATCATCGACATGATGAGCCTTTGAGAAATTAAGCAACTCTTTGATAAGGATAGACATTCGTTCGGAAGAGACCTTGATCTTTGACACTAATCCTTTAACGGGCGTCGACAGATCGCCGTAATATTTATCATGGAGGATATTGGAAAATGTTCTGATCTTCCTGAGCGGCTCCTGCAGATCGTGCGAGGCTACATAAGTAAATTGCTCCAGGTTCTCATGGGAAAGCCGAAGTTCCGTACTGGCTTCATGCAGTTGAAATGTCCGGTCAAAGATCTTTTGTTCCATTTCGGCCCCCATAACTTTCTCTATCTCGTCTTTCTCTCTTTTTTCAGTAATATCTTCAAGGGCTATCAAAATGGCAGGTTCTTCGCTTTGATCCCGGACGACCGGAGTCGCATTTAAAAGCATGATCCGGTTTCCAAGGCCGGGAAAACTGGCTGCGACCTCAAAATCGATGACATTCATTTTTTTAGGAAGAACCTCCCCCAGCAGCTTTTTCAGATCCGGTTTCGCCCACTGTTTGCTCCCCAATTCAAAAAGAAGCCTTCCCTCCGTTTCCTCTTCCTTCACCTGGAATTTACTGTAAAACGCCCGATTGGCGCTCTTCACTTTCAACTCCCTGTTTAGGATGATGATGGGTTCGCGGATAGTACTTACGATTGACTCCGCATACAGCCGGGCCAGGTTTAATTGCTCGTTGCGATCAAAGAGTTCCTGATTTACAATGATCAATTCTTCGTTACTGGTTTGCACTTCTTCTTTTGAAGTCTCCAATTCTTCATTCAGGCTCTGCAGTTCCTCGCTCCCGGAAAGAAGTTCTTCATTCGCGCTTTGCAATTCTTCATTGACGGCCTCCTGGTCTTCTGTGACACTTCGCATATCCTCCCTTGTCTGAGCCAGTTCGTTTTGCAACAGTTTGTTCCGGACCACCTCTCTGGCAAACCTTAATTTCAATTTATTCGGATGGTCTCCGTCTTTATCCGACCCTTCAGCAATGTCCGCCGGTAATGTCGTATCTCTGAATAACACCAAAAAATAGTGTTCTATGGTGTTTGGCAAGGGAATAATCTCTATTGTCACCAGGTGGTCCTTGCCGGCATACTGCAGCGGAATACTTTCCTTTATCTGAGGTTCCCGAGCCTTCTTTGCTTTATGAAAGAGGCTGCGCAATTCAAAGGAAATACTCTCCCGGGCCATTTTCAGAAGACTTGAATTCGGCTTCCCATTGGATTGTTCCAGCCACATGCCTGTCGCTCCACGGAATTGAACGATATCCATCTCTTCGTTTACGATCACCCCCGGCGGGACGTATTTGGATAACAGCAGCTCGTCGCCGCTTTTCTGATAATCATCCTTATTGATCTCGACGCTAACCGCTCTTTTGCTCTCCTTCCCGTTTACATCACTATCCCGACCCACCAGCATATGCAGAAAGTTGCCCTTTGTCGATTTCCTGGAATAAAATTTACTGGACTTATCCAATACGCCAAAGAACTCCGACCCCTGTCCAACCGTTTCTGATTTTCCAAGGATCAAAACCCCCTTTTCATTAAGCGAGTAATGAAAGGTGGTCAGGGCTCTTTTTTGAAGGAACGGTTCTAAATAGATCAATGAATTTCGGCAGCTGACGAGGTCGATGTTGGCAAAGGGAGGGTCTTTGATATAATTGTGATGTGCAAATATACACGCATCTCTGACGATCTTATTAAGCCGGAATTTGCCGTCTATCTTGGTAAAATATCTTTCCAGATAGCCGGCAGGGAGGCCGCCTATTTCACTTGCCCCATACATTCCGCTCCTCGCCTTGATAATGGCCGTCTCCGAGATGTCTGTTGCAAATACCTGCAATTTCAGGGAAGGTGCTTTGTCAGCCAGGAATTCCTGGAAGCACATGACCATGGAATAGGCCTCTTCCCCCGTGGAACAACCGGCGACCCAAAGGCGTATGGGGTTATCCCTACCCCGGTCTTTTAAAAGAGCAGGAAAAAATTTTTCACTCAGGCTATCAAACATTTTAGGATCGCGGAAAAATTGTGTGACGGGAATAAGCAAATCCTGGTATAGTATGTCCTGCTCAATTGTACTATCTCTAAGGTAACTTATATAATCATCAATACTTTTTTTCATGCACAATGCCATTCGCCTGATGATCCGCCTGCGAATAGTGGCTTGTTTGTAGTACGTGAAATCAACTCCGCTACTGACCCGGATCAGCGAGATGATTTGTTTATAGGCACTTTCGGCTATTTGTCCGCCATCTGCTTCAGCGGCGCGTGGACTGCCCTTGAACCCGGCATTTAGCAACAACAATTGCTGGGGGATCTTTTCCGGAGCCAATGTGAAGTCTACCACTCCCGCATCGATGGCGCTTTGTGGCATTCCATCATAAGCAGCTGACTGCGGATCTTGGGCGAATGTCACCCCACCCTGGTCTTTAATAGCTTTTAGCCCCAGCGTGCCGTCCGTTGCGGTACCGGATAGCACCACGCCAATGGCATGATCCTGGTGAACTTCGGCCAAGGAATAAAAGAGCACATCAATCGGCATGTTTCTTTGCGTTTTTGGCAGGCGGGCACTCAACTGCAACACGCCGTCGGTTGCCGTTAGTAACTTATTGGAAGGGATAATATAGATATGATCCGGAACGACCTTTATATTGTTTGTTATCTCCTGAACAGGTATTTTGGTAACTCTTTGGAGCAGGTCCGCCAGTATGCTTTCATGCGCAGGATCCAAATGCTGCACGAGGATATAGGCCATTCCTGAATCTTCCGGGATCGCTCTCAGTAATTTTTTGAACGCATCTAACCCGCCCGCCGATGCACCGATACCAACAACCGGAAACTTGTTTGTTGAAATAATTGGCGGTTCATCCTTTTGCGCAGTCTTCATTATATTTTGTTTCTGGTTATCGCAAATAGCATATTCCTTTGCCCAAGGCAAAGGCAAAAGAAGCTAGAAAGGAGGTCCCGTTAAAGTTACTTAGGGCTGAGCCGGACCGACGAAAGGTTCGTTTTTCCGCTCAAAAATTGGAGGAGGAATGAAATTGAAGGAAATTAGCTATGTAATATATCGATTAAATGGAAGACAGCCAAAGATTAAATTTGCATTGCGACGGTCTAGCGGGATTCGAGGATGAACTCGAGTCCTTCGGCGACGTCGCCATCTATTTTGGGTGAAATTTTGAAGGGCAGGGTCCGGGGACGGCATGTCATTCGCAGCTTTTCCAATTGGCCCGAACTCAGCTCTGCGGTGTAGGAACCTGGTGCCAGGCCTGAAAAATCGAAGGAACCATCGGCTTCCGTGATCGCTTGACCCGCCAACGACCGATCACCGCGATAAAAACAGACGACGATCCGACCCAGGGGTTGCTGATGGCTATCTTCCTTCTGGTAGACCATCCCCGTTACCTCACCGAAGATGGCGACCGGGATCTCCAATACTTTAAACTGGTTGGGGTCGATGACAACCCGGATCGTCTTGTTGCGGATCTCCCAGGCTATGCTTTCAAAAGATGCGTCCAGATGGAGGATGTAACTGGCATAGGCCTCGAGCCCGCTCACGCGGATACTCGTGTCGGCTGAATTATCTTGGACAATGCCGCCATTGATCCGGATCGTTACGCCGGATACCCGCGGTTCACCCGGGTCCCGCTTTCCGTTGCCGTTAAGATCGAGATAAGGTTCGATCAGCAGGCCGCCTTTGCCGACAGCACTGTGCTTATCGTAGCCTACGTATTTCGTTCGGTCATCATACATCACGCTTCCGCTGGCCGATTGCACCATGGCGAGCGTACGATCGACCCGCGTAAATGAGATCCCCGACAAGGCAAAGGAGAAATCGTACCGCAAACCCAGCCCGACGCTGGTAAAATTGCTCTTGATATTCTTTTCGTAAAAGACATTGAAGAACCCCCGCGAGCTGACGTATTTGCCTATCTCGGCTCTGAGGTCGCTGATCCTGTGCTGGCTGTATTCATATTGAACCTGCGGGGTAAGAATGATCTTTGCCGGCAGGCGAAAAGCCATGGAAAGACTGCTGTAAACATAGGGTGCGGATTGTTGAGTGAACCAGGCATAGGTGGTCAAATTGGTATTTACACCAAAAAAGACGCCCGAAAGCAGTCCTTCTCCGGTTGTATATTTTGAAGCAGGTGTCAGTTCTGTTGCGGGGAGGATGGCCTGATAAAACGAAAGCCTCGAAAACAGCGTGAACTTCCGCCTGCGGAATGGAAAGGATACGATCGCCTTGCGCTCTTCCAGGTAGGAATAATTGATCGCATCCTGACCTCTTGTATACCGGGTATAGTCCAATTCTAGCTGAAGATCGGACGGAAGATGATAGCTGGCCACGGCTTTCGCTCTTACCCCGAGGGCATATTCACCCGAAAGAAGGAAGTTGGAACCCAGCCGGAGCGAAGCATTTACAAAGGGGATCTCCCTGCCAGTGACAATGGAAGAAAGGTATTCGGCGCCGGCGCCGACCGTCAGTCGATCGTCCAGGCCATAATTACAGCTGACACGGCCCAGACGGCTGTTAAGGCTATCCTGAACGATGCCGGCGCTGGCGGTATATTCGAATTCCCCTACCGGGAGAAAATTAAACGGTATCTGGATGTTCTGTTCATGGGATAGTTCCTCGCCCCATGGACCGTAAAAGCGGAGCTTCAACAAAGAATTACCATACACCAGGGGCACCTGGAAGGTGTAGAAACCGGAGGTAGGCGCTTTGGCATAGTTCACCAGGCTATTGTTAATATAGAGCTCCACCACCCAGTTGGCATCTGAATAATAGGTCAGCGTGTACGTGCCGAAGGACCGTCTGTACAGCGTTGGAGCGTTGGTACACTGGACCCCGATGACGGGTGAATAGACAGAGGCAATGGTCGGCGTATAGATCTTGCCGGCCGTCACCTGCCTCAACACCGGGTTGTCATTGTCGACATGGCGCCATTGAAAAAACTGCTGACTGCCGGTGAATGGCGTTTGGTTATCGTAATTGATGGCAACATCCGTCTCCCCGCCCGCCACGACGCCGCCCAACGCGAGGTACAACCGGTTGTCATCCTGTTCAGGCAATCCTTGAATTGTTGATTGTGTAGCCACTACTCCCCAATCGGCCATGCCCATCTTGAAGAGGGGGTAGCTGCGCCCAATGGTCGTGTCAACTTTTGCCTCTCCCCTGAGCCGGCTTAAGTTATTGCGCATTGCTTCCTGCCTTATCTCCCGGATGACCGGCAAATCGAGACTGGTCGTCAGCGATATCGACAGGGAACGGAAATTGAATTTGCAGTTCAGCCCGAAAACAGATCCTAAATAGTCCGACCTGAGATACAGATCAGTTGTCGTCCGGATAAGGGCACCCGGGGCCAGGTCAAATTTTCGCCCCTGGTAAACGATCTGGTTATGCGCGAAGTTGATTACGAAAGCCGACTGCTGAAGGATAAAGTATCCGGTTATGGAATCCATTCCCGGGGACACAGTATTCTTGATCTTCAAATAATCCAGTACCTCGGACATAGACAGGTAGGCGACATCGTTGAGGATGGCCGCGGGTATCTGTATGCCGCCGACACCCTGGACATTCATCAGAACCAGGATCTCTTCATAATTGGGAACAGGGTCTACGCCCAGAACGGAGTCTACGCCCATAACAGGTGCTCCGCCGGCAAAACTGTGTCGCGGGGCAAACAGGACCAACAGCACACATACCGCTACCTTCAGAAAACCAGGTATTCGCCGGAACTTTCTGCTGTTTAGTGGATATGGAGCTTGCTGTTTCATACGGGCTTCAAATACTAGTTACAATTGATTTACTGTTGTATAAATGTTACCGAAAAAGTGCCACTGTAAGAACCTGACGGATTCGCCAGTGGGCTGCCTACTGAAAGCGTTCCGCCGATCCACACCTGTGTCCGGCTTGGTGAGACAATGGTAGTTGTGAACGACGACCCTGTGCTCGCGGCGCCGAGGTGCAAAGTGATTGAGCCTCCGTTGCTGCCGGTAAGGGTCGCATCGGGTCCGTTCATGATAGAAACCACCGTCCCGACATTGGCGTCGATTTCGAAAAGCGCCGGCGAATACGGGTAACCCAGGTTGGCCAATATCAGGCTGCCCGTTGAAGCACGCGATCCATCCGGATACAGGATCACCGTACCGCCGGAAACTCCCTGGAAGAAGGCGCCGAAGATCATGCCCTGTGCAGGATTGGCGTATACAGCGATGGGCCTGGGCGGAGGCGGTTGCGCCGTCGCCGAAAGAGAGAAAAAGAAAAGACCAAAAATGATATGGAAGAAATATTTGATCATCGGATGCCTATTAATACTTTTTTGGTTTGTGTCCCTTCCGCTGCGTAAAGGCTCACCAGGTAGATGCCGGTTGCAAAATTCGAATAGAATGGCTGGCACGCGTTGCCGCTGATCTCGCCCCGCAGAACCAGTTGTCCCCGCAGGTCGAACACCCGGACCTCACCCTTTTCACCGGGCTGCAAGTTGCCATTCACAAAAAGCGTCTGGCCGGCACTGTATGCCTGCAATGGGCCGTTGGAAGGATTACCGGAAGAGCCGCTGGCAGCGGGCTCTTTCGTGCTAAAATTCAGAAAGAACCGATTCTTATATTCCCCCTCGCCAGATACAGGCGATAGGGCGGAGCACTCAGCAGATCCCTCTTAATGCCGGTTTTGGTATCGGACAAGTAAACATAAAGGCCAACGGGCATATTCTCGATGTCCGTTGCCTTGAAGCTGATCCATCCATCCTGTGCAGTAATAAGTCCAAGCGGTACCGTCTCGATGCTATCGAAGGTATCGGGTAACGCATAGATCGAAAGTCGGGCAGTATCCGTCGCAATAGCATACAGGTTCGGGATCCCCGTATGTGTATTCATTAATTTCAGGGCATCCAGCTCCTTGTCGAATGCGCCGTCAGCGCCCGCTTTAAAATAGAAGGCGGCGGGATCTCCCTCAGGACCTACGTCAAAGAAGCCGGCGCTAAGCCGCACGAAGGGAGAAGGGGCCTGTGGTACCGTGTAATCGAAAAAAACCGTAGTTAGATTTAAGTTCCTGGCTGTGTTGTTTACCGACAACAGACCTGATACCGGGAACGTGCCGTTGGTTACATGAATAAAAAATCCCTGCATGGCCGCGATGATATTACCAGCGATGCCATTACTGGAAACCCCGTTAACATAGCTGCTGTAGGTGCCGGTGTATTGGTTGACGGTGCCGTTTGAAAAGAAGTAGATGGCATTGTCGACATTGGTTTTGGTCCAGCCGCCTACCGCATTCCAATCGACCGGCGAAGGATAGGGATTCCCAACAAGGTTGAATCCCTGGGTAACAGGCATGTTATGATTATATATCGCGCCGGTGGAGATGGTATGATTGCTGACAACGCCCCGCAGGGATACCGTCAGGGGTGCGGACGAAGTACCGAAGTTGACGGCATAGCCGGCCAGGGGAGTGAGCAAACCCGATGGGTTAGTATAGTTCACCCACCCGGCGGATGAAAGACTCTCGTTGAAGCTATAGACATCGGGAAAGGCGGTGGCCAGGTTTATTTCCGAGGAGAAATCATTGACCGTATCCCCAATAAAAGGAGAACTAAAATATTTATACCCGAAGCCGGTGGGGAGGTAACGTTGCATAATCAGCTTGCCGACAACTTCACCCGTTCCGCTCCCGGACACTAACGCCGTTTGAGTGGCGGTAGAGAGCAGGGTCAGGTTGCCGTTGGCATTGAGCGTGTCATTGCTCAGGACGACACCCTGAACCATTTGCCCCGCGGAAATGATAGTGGTTTTGCTTCCTGCCGCTATCGTAAGGTTGTTGAATTGGGTCGCCGATGTTCCACCCAGGGTCTGCACGGCGCCCGCAAATATAAGCGTGCCTCCATTATGCGTGAATAAACCGTTATTGACCCAATTGGCGGTGACCACTATATTTCCATTGTTGGCGATCATATAACCCCCGGATGGAATGATCAGCCCCTGCGCAGGCGCCGGTCGCATGACCGGCAAGAGTAAGAGAATACAATATATTTTTTTTAGTAGGGTTGACTTCATCGTGTAACTTTTATACCACTTGTGGCAGTGAATGTCACCGTTGTTCCCGCGCTGGCGACACCGCTCGTGACCGTCGTACCGTTGATCTTCAGCGTCGGGTCGATGAAGAACGCTGTCCCGGTCCAGCTCGCCGCCTGCCAGGTGAATCCGGTGCTTGTTCCGGTGAGCACGATATTGACGGTTTTGCCCGACAGATTGGGCGATGCCGGTAAGGTGATCAATCCCGAGGCGGCTGATGTCGGCGTTGAGGTTGCATTAACGGCAATATTCCAGGTGGCGGATGATGGTATGGCGGTAGTAAAGGCCAGTGTGCCTGCATTAGCCGTCGTTATGCCGGAATAAGTATTCGTACCGCTTAAGGTCAGCGTGCCGGTACCCACTTTTGTAAATGCGAGGGTAGAAGTACCGGAGCCCAGTGGGTTGTCCACCATGGATCCTGCATAAGTAGTACTGGTATTCAATGCGCCGACCTGAAGGGTCTTGATCCCGGAGCCACTAAAGGCGCCGAGGTTAGTGGCAGTATTTGTTCCGATCAGGCTGCCCAATTGAACGGTGGGTGTTGCCGCAGCCGTCGTTTCAATAACGCCGAATGATCCACTGAGGTTCCAGGAGGCCGCCGCACTGCCAGTAATGGCCGCGTTACCGGCTCCCCCGTTATCCGACCACATGACACCACGGGTGATGGAGGGCTCGGAAAAATTGCCGGTAAAGCCGCTGTTGTCGCCATAAAGCCTCATGGTCTGGCCTCCGGCGTTGATGATACTCAGGGTTCCCGGTCCCGATATGGCGCCGGAAAGGTTGATGTTCCCCGTGATGTCGGCGGAGAGTGTGGCACCGGAAAGGATAGTGATGGGCGTACTCAGCGTGACGACGGTGGAATTAGCGATCCCATTGTCGAACACCAGGGTACCGGAATTAACAGTAGTGTTGCCCGTATACGTTGTAGCAGTATCTATGGTTATGATCTTGGTTCCCGCCAGGGTCAGACCCGATGTTCCCGCTAGTACGCTGTTGATCGTCGCGGTGTCGTTGGCGGTGATCAGGCCGGAGGTATTGGTGATGATGCCCCCCGTCAGGGTGAAGTTCCCGCTGGCGGAATTATTGAAGACAAGCGATTGCACCGTTTGCGTGCCTGATACCGTCACGGTGCCGGCCGCCCCGGTCCCAGGATTGCCGCCAAAAATGGCTGTGGCGCCGGATCTCCACAGCAGATCGGTGATCCCTTTGTTGAAGGTCCAGGTTTTGTTGCTGGTATTCCAGGTACCGCTACCGTTATCGATGCGATTATTGCCCGTCGTATTGTCCCAGGTAAAGGCGGATGCAGACCCGTTCAGGGCCCAGAACATCTTTTGTTCGTTCTGTGCCCGGGCCGGCAGGAAGCAAAACAGAATAGGAAATATATAGAATAGCTTGTACATTTTTAATTCTCTTCTTAATTGTAGTTATACCCTACCGTCCAGTAATAACTGGTGCCGTCATAAAAATAGCTGAGGACGTCTGTTGCACCGGCGGTGGTCGTCAATGCAACAACCCCGCCGCCGCCATTGATAACTTTTGAGCCGGCAGGCAGCGTGAGGGTCCTCGACCCGGTGGCATCCTGCGTGACCCTGATCAGGCCATACATCCCGGCTACTTCGTTAGTGATCGCCAAGGTTGCGTTACCGGTGAGGGTAACCGCTGCCGTTGCGCCCTTGGTCTGATCCCAGGTAGTGGTAGTCCCGAAAGACAGTGTTTGGAAGGTGGAGGTATAATTAGGTGCATTGAGGGTACTGTCGAAATTTCCCCTGCCATGGACGTCCACCTTGTAGGCTGCACTCGTCTTGCCGACCATTACATTTCCAGACCCATCGATGCGCATCCTTTCATTGGTGGATTGGGTGGTTCCGCCTGTCATGAATACCAGGGCCTGGCCGGCGGTGCCGGTACCGATCAGGAAATTATTGCCCGTGGTATAGAGATAGGCGTCATCGGGATTCCCGAATACACTTTGCGTATTGCCGCTGCCATTCATCCCCAGGTCCACATAGTTGACGATCTCCGTGCCATTGTCTGCCGTAGCGACCACATCGGAGGAGGCGGTATTCCCGTTGGACTTGTTTTGGATATTTAATTGAAAGTAATTGTTGAGCGTGCCCCTCGCTACGATCGCGTTGAAGGAATTGGTCGTTCCTGCATCGATCAGGAGTTTCTCCTGGTAGGTGCCGGTGGTGAAGCCGGGAGCAGCGCCAATGCCCACATTACCCAGGCTATCCAGGATCATTCCCTGGATATTGTTGGTGCGGGAACGAAGGCTGGTATTATCGGTCGTACCCAGGAAATTGGTTGCGTAATTCGTTCCGGTATTCCCGGTAAGCGACCAGGAAGCGCTGCTGGTCAAGGTCGAGAAAGGAAGTTTCCTTACGGTGCCGGAAGCGATGGTCAGTACACTGTCCGAAGTGGCGCCGGTCTGCACGCCGTTCAGGGTCAATGGATTCGTCCCCACCACATGCAATGCTGTCGCCGGTGACACGGTGCCTATGCCCACGAACCCGGTCGTACCATCGATCCGCATTCTTTCATTGGCAGATTGAGTAGTGCCGCCTGTCATGAATACCAATGCCTTGGCGGCGGTGCCGGTGCCGATCAGGAAATTATTTCCCGTTGTATAGAGATAGGCGTCGTTTGCGGCGCCCATTACATTTTGCGTGTTTGTGCTGCTATTGATACCCAGGTCCACATAGTTCACGGTCTCTGTGCCGTTGTCCGCCGTAGCGACTACATCGGAGGAGGCGCTAGTCCCGTTGGATTTGTTTTGGATATTCAATTGAAAATAATTGTTGAGCGTGCCCCTCGCTACGATCGCATTGTATGAACCGGTGGCTCCCGCATCGATCAGGAGTTTCTCCTGGTAGGTGCCGGCAGTGAAGCCGGGAGCTACGCCGACACCCAGGTTGCCAAGGCTATCCAGCAGCATTCCCTGCACCGAATTCGTCTGGAATCGCAAGCTCTTCAGATCTGTCGTTCCCAGAAAATTGGTCGGATAACTGGTGCCGGCATTGCCGGTAAGCGACCAGGAAGCGCCGTTGGCTGCCAGGGAAGTCCAGGCCGAGTTCGTATAATAATAAAAGCCCTTTGAACCATCTGTTTGGTAGACGAGCAGACCCTCCGCCGGGCTCGAGACGGCGATGCGCTGCGCGGTCGTCATGCGGGGCGCGAGAAACCCTTTTGACACCGAATACACATCCAATACGGAAGATGCTTGTCCCGTCACATATGCACTGTTATCGGTGACTACTACGGTTTGTGCGAAGCTCTTCGTAGTAAAGAAGATGAAAGCAAACAAAATGAAGGTCGTTCTCATTGTCATACTGTAGATTTAAGGATCAGCGTAATACCAGATCGGCCCCGGCGATCCTTACGGGATGATTGTCGTCTCCTGTGGAGTATTCGACACTAAGTCTTCCGGAGTGATAATTGATATCGCTCTTTTTATCCAGGGTGAGGCGGAATCCGCGGGCTGTGTTTGGCGTGTAGACGGCAATTCCTTTTGCGGTACCTGCGAGGGTCGACTTTCCGGCGGCAGAAGTGTAGTAAACGGAAATATCGCCATAGATGGACATATTCCCTGTCCGCTGAAAAGTCATGTTCAATATGGGGATCGTGTCTTCGACCATTTGTACAGAAAGGTCCGAAATTCGCACCTGGGTGTTGGATGCTCCGACCCTTATGATAACAGGTATGGAAATACCGAAAATGGGAATAAGCCGGATGGAGATACCGGAGTCCGTCGCAGGCCCTTCTTCACCCAGGGGCGCCTTACCAGGAATTGCCCTGAAATACAAATGCGACCGGTACTCCCCTGGCACCAGTTCATTTATTTTCGACAACTGGATCTTTACGACCTGGGATTCGCCGGGACCAAGCTCGACGCTGTGCGGAAAAAAACGAATGAATCTGTCGGCAAATCGCTCCCCTGAATCAGGCTGGTTGATCTCTTCAAATCCGCCGTCTTCCTTCATCCGGACATGCATGAGGGAGATAACGTAGCGGGCGGTATCCTTGCCGCTATTGGCCAAATTCAGCTCCTCATACCTTTTCGTTCCCTCGAAGATCACCCTTCGCGGCAACAACAGGAGATCGCCCTGCGCCATCGTCCTTTGCGAACACAATAGCTGCAGGAGCAGCCATCCAAAAATCAAGCATCTGCGGTTCGTCATTGAATTTAATTTTAAAGAAAACGTTGCTTGAAACAACGTCTTCTTTAATTGAACGGGATTAGTTGTAGTTGACCGTTACGCTAAACGGAGTTCCTGACACATAGAGACCCGCTGCCTGAGCTGCGGCTACGTTCAGGGTAGCGCCTACGTTAAGGGTTTGTGTGCCTGCGGTCAGCGCGCCCGTTGCCGAGGGAGTGCTGGTAAAGGTAGTAGCCGTCATGGTGTTCGCTCCGTTTGTCAGGGTCGTAGCGGTAGCCGGGAGTGTGATGGCATAGGTATAAGTACCCTGGCCGGTGACAGTAAAGGAAGCGGCGGTTACCGTTCCGAATACGGCAGGAAGCGTGCAGCCCCCTGTTGCTGTGCGTGTACCGGCAGGAGTCAAGACGACCGTTCCGCCAGTTGCAGTCTGTACAGCCACATTACCGAAGTTCATGTTGACGACCTCAGCGATGCTGATCGGTGTTACAATAGTTGCAGTTGCGGTGGCTGTTGCCGTTGCCTGTGCAAAAGTACTGGATGAGAAAGCGATCAGCGCAAGTGCAGTAAAGGCCAATTTGGTTCCTGTTTTCATTTTTGGATTCTTTTAGATGATTTAAAAATGCATCGCCCGGTTTATCCGGCGCAGATAGCAGTGCACAAACGGAATCGGAGGTATTATATTCAATATATTTACTATTAATTTGCCTTTGTTAGTTCGACTACAGGAAGACGGAGAATTCGACTACAAGAAATGCCGGGCCGGCCCCTTATGACCAGGATCAAGCTCCAGCCTGACCTTCGTCACACAAAGGAAGAGAAGACCGGTATACATTGCGGTATCATCAATAAAAAATCGATCATGGAAGCCTATACCTGTTGCCAGAGCTGCGGCATGCCGATGGACCGCCCCGAATTGATGGGGACCGAAAAAGATCGCTCCAAGAGCACGATCTACTGCATCTATTGCTACCGCGACGGCGAGTTCTACCAGCCCGACATGACCATCGGGCAAATGAAACAACACGTGAGAGAAGAGCTTCGAAAATCACGCGCAAGCGAGACTGTCATTGCAACGGCCGTCAACCGACTGCCATACCTCGGCCGCTGGATGGGTATTCCGGCGATACACCATTGCGCCGAATGGCATTGAGGAAGATCATAGCCAACAATGACCGTCGTCAGGGTCAATCTGCGGCCAGCTGGGTATTTTTGGGAAACACCGATCATGAAAAACATATTGATAGCCACCGATTTCTCGCCGGCCGCCCTGGATGCCACTCAATATGGGATGAGGCTGGCAGCAGCATTTGAAGCCCGTGTAACCCTCGTAACCGCCTTCGAGGAAATTCCCATCCCCGTGGGCGAAGCCATGAACATCATTACGAATGAAGACATGCGAACGCTCGCCAAGCGGCAGCTGGAAAAAGAAATGCGCCGATTGAACGCGGATATCCCCTTGCACGTCGACACGCTGTTAAAGAAAGGGCCCGTTGTGCGCGCCATCCTCGCTGCGGCGGAAGAGACGCATGCCGACCTGATCGTCGTCGGCATGACCGGCACGGAAAAAGATATTCGCAGGTCCTTTGGCAGCGCCGCGACCACCCTGGCCCAAAAAACACCGGTACCCTTACTGGTCATCCCGGAAGAGGCCAAATTCACGCCGCCCACTGCGATCGCCCTTGCAGAAGATGTGGTCAGGCTAAAGGAAAATGAAACACCCGAAGCTGTCCGGCAACTGCTGGCGAAATTTCACGCGAAGCTGTTTGTTATCCGCGTTTTCAACAAACAGCAGGGCGAGGTCATCGAAGTCCTCCATGACCCGTCCGACGGGCGCCGGACGATCGGCGCATTCAGCCCGCTGCATAAGATCGCCGGGAACAAGCATGTCGCGAACGCCCTGGAGAATTTTATCGAAGAGAACCCCGTCGGCATCCTGGTGATGCAGCCTCAGCGATGGGCCCCGCCTGAAAAATGGTTCATTCGCAGCAATACGAAAGAAATGATCTTCCAGACCAGCATCCCCCTGCTGGTCCTGCCACCGGCCAAACATATAATGTAATCAGATGGAAAAAAACGTGGACAGTCCATTACGCTAAACCGATTTTCATGCTACCATCACCTGCCTCGGCAAAGAAAATAAATATCGTGGCGACAAAAAGGGAAGGAACATCGAATCCCGACCATATTCTCCAGCAAGCTTTTGAAACTTCCCTGCAGGCAAATATCATTTCGCTAGTGGGAACAGGCAGACTCATCAGAGCGAACAGGGCCGCTTGTAAGCTATTTGGATATTCAAAAAAAGAATTATTAACCAAGAACAGGAAAGACATATTCAAGAGAAAGGAAGAGAGTTATAAAAGGATGCTCCTGGAAAGGACAAGAGAAGGAAGCGCAAAAGCCGACTTGTCGATAATAAGAAAGGATGGCAAATTATGGCCTTGTGAAATCACTTCTGTGGTATTCAAAGATAGTGAAGGCATCGAAAATTCTATTACGAGCATAGTGGATCGGAGAGAAAGGCTTTCACTACAGAAAAAAATAGATGTTGAAAATAAAAGATGTGTCGAAAATAATATCATTGTCGCCCAACTAAAATGCGATTCCCGCCAGGCGGAAAATAATGATTGGATAAGATCAATTACCAAAACGGCTTACGATGTGACCTGGGACTGGGATGTAGTTGCCAATCAGATCTCCTTTGGAACAAGTTACGAGAAGGTTTTCGGGTATAAATTGCCGACAACAAAGGTCACCTATGAAAAATGGATGGATTTCTTCCAACCGGAAGAAAGAGAGGCTATGAAACGGAAGATAAAAACAGTCTTCGATTCTGATAAAAAGACCTGGGAAGACAGTTTTCAATTCATCTGCCCCAGCGGGACCTTGGCCCATATCATCATCAGGTCAAATATCATCAGAAACGACACCGGAAAAGCCATACGCATGATCGGGGTGATTCATGATATAAGTAAATTGCAAAGATTGGAAGAAACGCTTGATCGGGAAATCAAGCTCAATCAAAGCCAAATAACGGAGGCCGTGGTGGAAGCCAAGGAAATGGAAAGATCGGATATTGGAAAGGAACTTCATGATAATGTGAACCAGTTATTGGGGGCATCCATGTTATATCTCGATATGGCCAGGAAGGATATAACTAACGGGGAGATCTATTTAATACACTCCTCCGAGTACACGTTCACCGCTATAGAAGAAATCAGGAAACTGACAAAGGGATTGGTGACCGATACCATCAAAGCATTTGGGCTCTGTGCAGCAATTGAAGACATTGTCCGGGATACGATGGAGGCCAGCCCTGTGAAAATACATTGTGTACTTCACCCCTCTTTGGAAAAAGGAATGAGTGACAAATTCAAGATGAATGCATTCAGGATAGTACAGGAACAGCTGAATAATATACTTAAGCATGCAATGGCATCTGATGTAAACATTATAATGTCCGAAATAAAAGGGAAATTCACGCTGACCATCGCAGACGATGGGATAGGGTTTGATAACACGAAAAAATCAAATCAAACTGGAATAGGCATGCGCAATATCATCAGTCGCGCGGAGTTTTACAGCGGGAGCGCCAGGTTCATTACCAAACCGGGAAACGGCTGTAAATTGGTCATCACTTTTCCGGCCACCCTTACGCGTTAATAGGAAAGCCAACTTTCAAATCATAGCCCCATCGCAGTTAACTAAATTATCTGGCCCCAATGAATGCTCCATCCTGCTTCACCATAGCAGACCCCGCTTCTTTTTCATCAAACAGGATCTTCCTCACCGGCGATGCCATCCTGATACCCACCTTATCGAATCCATTCTTAATTGCCAAAAGAATATCGCTTTTCATCGGGTAAGACGCCTCATCCGCCCTGCACCAGGCCTCCACGCTTAAAGTGATCGCAAAATTTTCAAGGCTGGTCACCCGCACGGGAACGATCGATATCCCTTCCTCCATCATAGACTGGGTGCGATTATCGGCAAAATCCACGTGGGCCACCACGATCTTTTCAATCTCCTTCATCGCCTTGCCGATATCCGTCTCATAATCCACCTGTAGAGTAATAATATTGCATACCCGCGTACTCTTCAGATCGGAATTAATGATCACCACATTGCTCACCAACGTATTCGGAATGATCATCCGCCTGTTCTGCTCATTACGGATGATCGTAAAACGCAGATTGATATCCTCCACCACACCGCTTTTCCCGTTATTCAGTTCCACGTACTCACCCACCTTGAACGGTTTGTAAATAAAGATAAAAATGCCACTGATGAGATTCCCAAATGTCTGCTGTGCCGCCAGCCCGATAATGACTGATATTATACCTGCACTTGCCAGCAAAGTCGTCCCGACCTTCTCCAGGCCAGGCAGCAAGTGCAAGACCACGATGAGCGCCAGGGTAAAGATGACGACGCTTGCCGAATTCTTAAAGATCCTGTAATTGGAGGGATGGACATTCATTCGCCGTGAAGAATGCAGCCAGTAACGCCCGATGGCCTTGCGCGCGAAATGAGAGAGAATCGCAGCAAGGATCAGGATGCCGGCAATCAGCAAAATTTGTTTCATGTCCATCAAAGCCGGCTGCATATTATAGATATTTTACCGGTCACAAAGCAATTGGCAGACCGGGAAATGCCGAAGGCTCAAAAACAGTGCTTTTTTTAATATCCGCCTTGGTTTCATTTAGATAAACCTCGGAGTCGTTCCACCGCATCTGCATGATATGATCCACCGCCACGAGCACTTTATTACCGCCCGGCAAATGACCCGTATCGACCACCAGATTCAGTACTTTCCAGGTCCGATCATCAATTACAAAATTACAGATATGACCGAGCTCCCCGTCTGTTCCATGCACGTGAAAGCCGGTTACATAACTTGTGGCGCGCAAATGCAGATCAACCGCAGGTCTGCCCTTCACATTCTGAGGAATATGACTGACTTCTTTGATTTCCCCCACCCCTTGCGCATAAAAACCGCTTTCCCAATACCCTTTCCAGGAATAATGACCGTACAACTCAATTTCCTGCTGCCGGGAAACCGGCTTTTCCGTATCGATATCCGGACTATGGCGTATTTGATCCTGTGTTAAGTTAACCCGGAAGACCCCGGGCATTCCGCCATCTTCGAGTAAGGCCAACGGTGCAATCAGCACCTTACGACCAGACAGCCAGTCGTCCGTTCTCAGCACCAGGTAACGCACCGTCCATGATTCATCATCAAAGTAAACGTCTTCAACCTTGCCTACTTCCCCGTCGCTGGCAACTAATCTACAGCCCACCAAATTATCTATAGTACGCTCCATACGACCGCGCTTTTATATGACACATTTCTTAAGAACCATCGCCGATCAGCTCGACGTCTACCATCACCGCTTTCTTTGATGTCGCCTTGATAGCCCATTCGATCACCTGCAACCCCATAGCATAGGCCAGCACTTCATGCTCCGGCGCTTTCGACACTACTTCCGCTACTATATCCGCATTCATACCCAAACCCAGATGTATGGGCAAACTTACGGGCAGCACATCGCCTTTCCCTCCCTTCTCTTTGGACAGTTCATATCCCTCCTGAAGTGCAAATGGCGTATCCGTACTTTTTTCAATGGACTGCACCAGGGCATACAAGCGCTTCAGCAACAAGGCAGTCAGCACTTGCTTGTGTTTCGGTCCCTCATTAACAATATGCTCCGTCGCCCATTGATTCAGGTCCGCATCCTTTATCAGAAGATTAATCAATGCCGCGGGGCTTCCTACTAATTTTAATCCTTCGCTCTTATGGTGGGGCTTCTCGTCGTGTTTAGACATCATTCAATATTTTTTTAAATAACAATTGGTTTCATCTTGAATGCAGTTCATTGTCAAATACGGTGTCCTGCGTTTCAGGATGCAAAAACTCCGATTCATCGTAAGGCCGTGCGTCTTCGAGCTCTTTACTCGTCACATCAACCAAGACCTTTGATGTTGCCCATTTTATCTCCTTAATATGCATGCGTGCGATGAGCACCCTCTTGCCCGTCAACCAACTATGCATTTCAATGACCAGGTATTCGATGTGCCAAGTCTCGTCATCAACAATAAAATCTCTCAAATGGCCCAGCTTCCCATCCGTAGTTTCAATATGATAGCCGGTGACGGCATGGGTGCTGCGCAGATGCAGATCTCCAACGGGCGGTGGTGACGGCTCAACAGCCGGGGGCGTGACAATCCCCCAGATACCCCCTTCATAAAAACCCGTTCCCCAATAACTCTGCCAAGGGTAATACTGATGCAGCGCTACCTCCTGCTGACGGGAAACCGGCAGATCCGTATCGATATCGGGGCTGTTCTTTATCTGCTCTTTGGTAAGATTGACCGGGAATATGCCCGTCCGGTCATTTCCCTTGATCAGGGCATGCGGTGAAATGAGGACCTTACGGCCGGACAGCCAGTTACCGGTCTTTACAATCAGGTACACGATGATCCAGGCCCGGTCATCGAAATAAAACTCCTCCACTTTGCCCATCTCGCCATCTGAACCCTCCATCCGGCTCCCGATTAAACTATTGACATTGCGATGCATAACACCCCCTTTTGTTTAACCCTACAATGTCCTCCTATTTTGACCGGCAATCGTTACACATATCGACCGATGATTTATATAATTCCCACCTCTATCTTTTCCACGGCAATGCGGTTCAATTAAAAAATACCTTTACACACATGGGAAACGAATTCATCGAAAATGCATGGCCTCTTCATGTACCCGACAGATTGCTTGATGGTCCATTCCTCTTTTTCGACATCCTCCAAACAATCGGCAAGATCAAAGAGGAGGATGCAACCGGAAATAATCTCACCCTAGAGAAGGGCGGCTTACTCACACTGCATAAGAGCGTCGAACACACCCTGTGCGCCAAAGAAGAATCCGTGATCCTTTTAACCATCGCCGTATGTCTGGTCGATCCGATATGACCAAGCCACCGCCCAATTCCAATTCCGACCTCGTCAGAGATATTATTATCGGCATGTCCGATGGCCTCACCGTTCCTTTCGCTCTCACAGCGGGGCTGAGCGGCGTGCTCAATACGACCCACCTCATCATCGTTTCTGGCTTGTCCGAAATCGCCGCAGGCTGCATTTCTATGGGTCTCGGCGGCTTCCTCGCCGGAGAGTCGGAAGTAGAGCATTATGACACTGAACTAAAAAGAGAATTCAGCGAAATAGATACCGTGCCGAAAACGGAATTAGAAGAAGTGGAAGATATCCTGATGGAACTAGGAGTAGAAAAGTCCCTGAGCACCCAAGTCGCCCTGCAGATCAGCCGGGACAAGAACCGCTTGGCGGAATTTATGATGAAACTCGAACTGAATATGGTGCAGCCTGCCCGGAACCGCGCCGCCAAAAGCGGCGCCACCATCGCCCTTTCTTATTTAGCGGGCGGCTTTATCCCACTGTTTCCTTATATCGTAACCAGAGACAGCAAAACCGGGTTCGACATATCCTGTATCGTCACCATCCTCGCCCTGATCATATTCGGCTATATCAAAAGCAAAGTCACAGGACAACCCCTGATCAAAGGGACGATCAAGGTCGCATCGATCGGCATCCTCGCCGCCGCCGCCGCCTACCTGCTGGCCAAGGCCGTCAGTTGACACCCTTCAGCAATTCATTTGCAGTTTCCGGTAAAACCGACTCCCACCTCCTGCCACAGGTGTGAATCATATAAAAAAATAACGCGAGTGTGTAATGCTAAATCCCTCCGGGATGCGCAGCTTTACAGCTGCGGCAGTATTGCGCAATGACATTTTAAAACCAGCAACAAATGATCCCAACTTCCGCTATAAAGTCTGTTAAAGTCATCCCCAAAGAAACAGCCCTTTCCGGTCCTTTGTCCAAAGAAGAACTGCGCAAGACCAACGCCTACTGGCGCGCCGCCAACTACCTGTCCGTCGGCCAGATCTACCTCTACGATAATCCGCTGTTGAAAGAACCCCTGAAACTATCCCATGTCAAGCCCCTGGTCGTCGGGCATTGGGGTACGACCCCCGGGCAGAATTTTATCTATGTCCATTTGAACCGCGTTATCAAAAAATACGACCTCAATATGTTCTACGTCGCCGGGCCCGGTCACGGCGGTCCCGCCCTGGTAGGCAATACTTATCTCGAAGGCAGCTACAGCGAGATCTACCCCGACATCACCCAGGACGAGGCCGGCATGAAAAAATTGTTCACTCAATTTTCCTTTCCCGGCGGCATTTCCAGCCATGTCGCTCCCACCACTCCGGGGTCGATCCATGAAGGTGGAGAACTGGGCTATTCCCTGAGCCACGCCTTCGGAGCTGCCTTCGACAACCCCGATCTCATCATCGCCTGCGTCATCGGCGACGGCGAAGCAGAAACCGGCCCCCTGGCCACCGCCTGGCAGTCTAACAAATTCCTCAACTCCATTACAGACGGCGCCGTGCTGCCCATCCTGCACCTCAACGGATTTAAGATTAGCAATCCGACCATCCTTGCCCGCATAGAACATGAAGAACTCGACCAGTTCATCCGGGGTTGCGGCTGGGTTCCTTATTTTGTGGAAGGAGATGATCCCGAAACCATGCATCAACTCATGGCAGCCGCCACAGAAAAAGCCATCGAAAGCATCCACCGGATACAAAGTCATGCCCGGAGCGAAAATGACAACACCCGCCCGCGCTGGCCCGTCATCGTGCTTCGCTCGCCCAAGGGCTGGACCGGCCCGAAAGTCGTCGATGGTCTGCCCGTAGAAGGCACCTTCCGGTCACACCAGGTTCCGCTTGTCGTAGATCCCACCCATACCGGCCATGTTCCCCAACTAGAAAGCTGGATGAAAAGCTATAAACCCGAAGAACTGTTCGACCAACAAGGCAGACTGCTGCCCGAACTCGCCGACCTGGCCCCAACGGGCGACCGGCGAATGGGCGCCAACCCGCATACCAATGGCGGCGCGCTTCTCCGCGACCTCCGCATGCCCGACTTCCGCGAACACGCCGTAGATGTCAGCTCGCCGGGGAGCATCGACGCCCAGGATACCCTGGTCCTCGGCAGCTTCCTGCGCGACGTCGTCCGCCTCAATCAGGACCACCGGAATTTCCGCATCTTCGGTCCCGATGAAATGCTCTCCAATTTCCTCGGCGGCGTCTTCGAAGTCACCAATCGCCAATGGGAAGCCCGGACCGTGGACAACGACCAATTCCTCGCCCCCACCGGGCGCGTCCTCGACTCTATGCTCAGCGAACACCAGTGCGAAGGCTGGCTCGAAGGATACCTGCTCACCGGCCGGCATGGCCTGTTCACCAGCTACGAAGCCTTTATCCGCATTGTCGACTCCATGTTCAGCCAGCACGCCAAATGGCTCAAAGTGACCAGGGAGCTGCCCTGGCGCAGACCCATCGCTTCCCTGAATTACCTACTCACTTCACATGTCTGGCAGCAGGATCATAATGGTTTTACCCACCAGGACCCCGGCTTCCTCGATCACGTCATTAACAAGAAAGCCGATATTGTCCGGGTGTATCTTCCGCCCGATGCCAATTGCCTGCTCTCCGTTTTCGATCACTGCCTTCGCAGCCGGCATTACGTCAACGTCGTAGTAGCTGGAAAACACGCCCTACCCCAGTGGCTCAGCATGGAACAAGCGGTCGTACATTGCACCGAAGGCATCGGCATCTGGCAATGGGCCAGCAACGACCAGCAGACCGGGCCCGATGTCGTCATGGCCTGCTGCGGGGATACGCCCACGCTTGAAGTCCTTGCCGCCGTGTCCATCCTCCAAAAACACCTGCCCGATCTGAAGATCCGGGTTGTCAACGTCGTGGACCTCATGAAGCTCCAACCCTGTACCGAACACCCGCATGGGCTCAGTGATGATGACTTCGACTCCCTGTTCACCAAAGACAAACATGTCGTCTTCGCTTTCCACGGCTATCCCTGGCTGGTCCACCGCCTGACCTACCGCCGCACCAACCACCACATGCACGTTCGCGGCTACAAGGAAGAAGGCACCATTACCACGCCCTTCGATATGCGCGTACAAAATGAGATCGATCGTTTCCACCTCGTACTGGACGTCATCGACAGAGTGCCTCATATCGGACCCAAAGGCGACTATCTCAAACAGATCATGCGCGATAAGCTCATCGAACACAAACACTATATCGATAAACATGGCCAGGACATGCCCGAGATCCTTCACTGGAAATGGGGAAATGCCTCATGAAACCAACCATCATCCTTCCTTTTTACGTAAAATTCGGGATAGTGCTCCTCAGCCTGATCGCCCTGTTTTATATTGCGATCCTCGGAAAGGGTATCCTGGCCCCTATGATCTTTGCCCTCCTGTCGGCTACCCTGCTGCTGCCAGTGGCCGGTTACCTGGAGAAAAAGTGTAAGTTTCCGCGAAGCCTCGCTGCTGTTTGCGCGGTTTTGCTGCTGCTCGTCTGCATAGCCGCGGTCTTTTATATAGTGGCCTCGCAAATCAACGGGGTTGCCAATGATCTGCCCCTACTCAAAATCCAGGTACGCTCCACGCTAACAGCCCTGCAAAACTGGATCACCCTGAAATTCCACGTCGAGATCATCCGGCAGAACAATTACTTAACCAATGCGGCGTCGCAGCTGCTGAACAGCGGCCCTTCGATCATCGGCGCTACGCTCCGATCGGTCATGTCCAATCTCATCTTCTTTCTTTTCATTATGATCGACAGCTTTTTCCTTTTGTACTACCGCCGGCTGCTGGTCAAATTCCTGGTAGCCGTATTCAGGGAGGAAAATTCGAAAACCGTATATGCGATCATCGCACAGGTGCAAAGCAAGATCAAGCAATACATCCGGGGGCTGCTGCTGGAAATGATCATCGTATCCTCGGTTTGCTGCCTCGCCTTATGGATACTCGGCATAAAATATTTTATTTTGCTCGGACTGCTTACCGGTCTGCTCAATCTGCTGCCTTATATCGGCATTTTCATCTCCCTGCTGTTAAGTATCATGGTTACCGTCGCGACGGCCGGCCACGTCCTCCTGCTGATCGCCACCTTGTTTGGTATTCACCTGCTGGACGCCAATCTCCTGCTACCTCTCATAGTAGGGGCAAAAGTGCGCCTTAACGCCCTGATCACCATCCTCGGAGTGATCGTCGGCGGAAGTATCTGGGGCATCACCGGCGCCTTTCTGGCCATCCCAATCATTGCCATCACCAAGATCATCTGCGAACGCATCGACAGCCTGAAACCATGGAGTATTTTACTGGGCGATGAACGGGACGAAAAACCTCCCGCGCCCCTGAAAGTCACGATCAAAGAAAATACACATATAAAATCTTTACAAATATGACGAACAAAAAAGCAGACACCGAATTACCCTCCGCCGTAGCCAAAAGCAAACCATCGGCCCCGGTAGCCGACCATCAAAAAACCATTGCCAATCATCAGCAGGCGGCCGCACATCATACAGAGGCGGCATCGCCGGGGAGTTCATCAACGACGATGCCAAACATCACGCTCAAATGCTAAAGCGGACCAACTACCAATGATCGAGACCAACAATTGGGTAACCAGTAAAATAGCCAAAACCTTTTTTACCATCGTATTCATCTGTACGGCCTACCTCATTACCGGGCAATTCGTCGTGGGCGCCTTCGACATGATCCTGTTGTTATTCATCATCGATTTTATCGCCCTAACTCTGTCCACCGATATTGTTACCGGCTCTCAAAAACCCGGAAGTTGGAAAATAAAACCGCTCGTCGAATTGGGATTTGTTCTGGGTTTGCTGAACAGCGCCGAGGTGTTCGCCTCGTTCTTTTTGGGTAGAAGATATTTCCAGGTCACCAGCATCGACCAAATACATTCCTTCGGCTTCGCCATCATGTTCTTAAGCGGCATTGTCGCCTACTTCGGAGCTTGCGGCTTCCCGATCAATCACTGGATAAAAGTACAAGCGAACCGGCGAATGGCGAACACGTTTTAATGATTATCGCAAGCCGCTTTCAATATTTTAGAAAAAAATACCCAAATCAAAATAGACACCAGCGCCGCCGCCAGGATCAGCAACGGCTTACACTCGACCAGGACCTTCAGGCCGCTGACTTTGCCGCCTCCATCCCCGTCTTCTTCCAATCCTCGCGCCACCCGATCGTCGATCGCCTCTGCGGGGATCAACAGCACGGAGACAATCGACAGGAGGCCGAAAAATGCCGCCAATATAAAAATAGCTGGCATTCCGAACTGGAAACCAACCAACCCGATAAAGCGGCGCCTACCACATCGCCCGCATGGTTAAACGCCTGGTTTTGCCCGTTCTGCCGGTTAAACCCTGTCTGCCGGGCGATTCCCAGCGTAATCCCGATCACCGTCGGGCCGATGCCAAAGGTATTAGCTCGTCATGAAAAGCGCATGAACCCGAAATTAATTTCGCTTCATGCGGTATCTTTGAGTCGAAATTTTTTGAAGGCGATTCTGAAGGCCTTTTTACGCTTGTAAGAGTATCGGGATCACCGGACGGCGAAACCCTGAAGTAATCTATTAAAAAAGCGAAGCTCCCTCAAAAAGAACGGACTTTTCCTGAAAAACAGGAAGTATGATTGTAAATGATGCACCTTTACCAGGATTACTTTCTGCGAATATCGAACCATGATGTCTCTCAACTATTCTTTTACAAATTGCCAGTCCGATCCCAGTACCCCGGTACAAAGCATTATTATTAAGTCTTTGGAAAATAGTAAATATTTTGCTGGCATACTCCGGCTTAAAGCCAATCCCATTATCGTTAACACATATAACGCAAAACTTTGTATCCAGAATGTCTTCGTCCATCTTACCAATTTGCCTTCCATTTGCAATTTTGTAAGTAATACTTATTATAGGTAAAATATCCGGTTTTATAAATTTCAGAGCATTACTTATGATATTTTGAAACAACTGCCTTATCTGGACGGGATTGGCCTCAATGATTGGCAATTCTTCAACTACTGTAATGATTGCTTTTGTTTCCTTCAGAACAATATCAAGGTCAGCAATAACTTCTTCAATAATTAATTGAAGCTTAATCGGCCGAAATAACATGTCATTCCTGGACAACTCAGAATATTCAAGAATGTCAGTAACTAAATTCCGCATCCGTGAAGAAGCACTATGCACTATATTAATGCAGTTTTGTCCCTGTTGATCCATGACCGCATAATACCCATCTTTTAACATTTTGCTATAGGTCATTATCTTTCTGAGCGGCTCCTGCAGATCATGCGAGGCTATATGGGCAAATGCAGATAGCTCAATATTTGCATCTTTAAGTATTTTAATATTCTCATTTAACTTACTATTTAAAATGACTACTTCATTTTCTGAAAGGATGCGTTCTTCAATTGCCCTTTTAAGATCCGTCACATCACTCCATACAAGATTTAGCGCCATAAAATCCTCCAGATATATAGCATTTAGCGACACGTTAAAATATCTTCGTATCCCGTTAGCATCAAAAAAAGACAACTCCACTTTTGTATCATGTTGAACATATTCCCCAAAAAACCTTTCAAAGGTTTCAGATTGCTCATTGGAAATATATTTGCGTAAATTGGTGCCGATCAGGCTCTCAAGCGGCAAGTCAAGCATCTTCGCAAAACTGGAATTGCTATAAAGTATTAGTCCATCCGTATGAAGAGTAATCACACCTTCGGACATATTTTCAATAAATCTTCTGTAAGCCTGGTCTGCAGTTTTTGGCGCCAGGACTTTCTCAGTTCCATTGCTTGCAACAAAGACGGCATCGATACTCCCTTTCCTGATGCTCTCGATAATCTCGGTAGCCTCAATCAACTTAATATTAAGCTCATCTTTTTCGCGAATTAACGTCTCATTCTCTTCTAAAAAATGTTTGATGTCCTTAACCATGAGTTTATAAGCAATTGAGGGCTTCCAAAACCATTGAAACGTTTGACAGATCGCCGATTATCCTCCTTTCGGGTAATGGGCTTTTTATGATCATAACCGGAACAACAATTATTTGCTCGCTCGTGGCCAAGTCAGGACGCTGGTAAATATCTATAATCTCCAATTCATAGTTATCTTTCAGATGCTCCTCGCATATCCGGCTAACATTTCTAACTGCGCGCACGGAGTTTTGTAATATTCCTGACACGAATAACCGCAGAATATACTCCGGACGACCTCTATTCAATGGCTTTCCGGAAATGCTACCCGGTAACTTTCTTTTCAGTTCTGACATTTTCGCGGATTTTGTATCATAAACTTACTTATTTCTGCTTTTCGATTTTTCGGAAGAACTCCGGATTTTATTCCTTAAATCTGTGATTTCCAGCTTGTCTCTTTCATTACTTTTCGCCAACAACTCGCCTTCAACTTTAATTTGGTTTAAAACTGCTACTTCAGATTCAAGATTGGTCTTTAGTAACGCTATATTTTCTTCCATCACTTTACGCTTTCTTTCAATCTCGCTCTTCCTGCCCTTAATATCATTTTGGAGTAATTTGCGCTGCTCCTCTTTTTGAAGCGTATGTTCAAGTTTTGCCGAACCCGTCAAAATCCCGTCCGCGCTTATGTAAATAGGCAGGAGCGCAAGACCATCGTCGGTTATTACAAATTCCCGTACCTGGGTGGAATGGTTCATTCCCCGCGATTTAAGAATATAGATGCCCCTATTACGCTCGCTATTTGTTTCAATATCACGCACAAGTATCCATGTATCCACCATTGCCGAGATTCCTTCATCGCTTGGATTACTTTTAACTGTTTCCAGGGTAATAGCCGCTGTAAATAGTACAGTTATATTCTTGCTTTTCAAAAAATCAACAAAATGTGCCAGCATTTGCCTGATTTCTGTATTAATCCCTTCTGATATTAAATTGGTAATCGGATCCAGGACGATGATTTTAGGCCCAAACTCCTCAATAATTTTTTGGATTGCAATTAAATGTAGTTCTAGGTTCTGTATGGTCGGCCGGGATGAATACATCTTCAATACGCCCGATTTGATATATGGCTCAATGTCAAGACCAATTGAACGCATATTTCTCGCTATTTGGGAGGAAGATTCCTCAAATGCACAATACAGCCCTCTAATTTTTTTCAAGCAAGTTGCATTAATAAGTGAGATCGCTATGCTTGTTTTGCCGGTACCTGCTGAACCCGATACAAGTATACTACTTCCCTCGAAGAACCCTTTCCCGTCCAGCATGCCATCAAGGTCTTTAACGCCGGAACTAATTCTCACAGTAGATAAACTCTGATTCGCCAATTGTGACATAAGTGGCAAAACAGAGATCCCATTCGCATCAATAGTGAATGGATATTCGTTTATGCCATGAACAGAACCTCGCATTTTCACTATTTTTATGCGCCGCGTTGTAGTTTGATTGACTGTCCGGTTATCCAAAGCAATGACACAGTCGGCAACGTACTGTTCTAACCCGTTTTTCGTACTAAAACCATTATCGCTTTCAGAGGTAATTATCGCGGTCACCCCTTTTTCCTTCAACCATTTAAATAGCCTCTTGATCTCAGGTCTTATTGCATTGTTATCAAATCCGTAAAACAGGGCGTCTAAAGAATCCAGTACAACACGCTTTGCACCGATCCTGGTAATGGCATTCTGCAATCGTACGAACAGGCCTTCCAGATCATATCTTCCAGCCGCAATATTTTGACTTTTGTCAATCTCTAAATATTCAATGTAAATTTTTCCTTTTTTAATTAAACTGTCAAGATTAAAATGAAGAGACTCCGTATTGGTAGCGAGTTCTTCTTTCGTTTCTTCAAACGACATAAAAACTCCCGGCTCATTGTACATTAAGGCTCCCTTCACCAGGAATTCCATAGAGATAACTGTTTTCCCGGATCCTGTGTTCCCGCAAATGATCGTAGGGCGACCTTTGGGCAAACCACCATCAGTAATCTCGTCAAAACCGTTAATACCCGATGGGGCCTTTTTTAGTGTTACATTTAATACTTTCTCTTTACTCTTGAGGGCCATAGCAAATAAATTTACTTGAACAAGAAGGATATACCATATTCAGACCTCCTTAAAGACGGCAGGGCGTCGTAATAAAGCTATGTTTTATTTCATAAACAGTTTCAGCAAATCTCTGCTATCGCTCGCAATCTGTGAATGATATAACACTTTTTATTTTTTGTATAATAAATCAGAAGCAAAGAGATCTACTTTTACACCGGTTCAATGATGTCAAAAGAAATAAAAAATATAGAATCATTAATTGATTCCACCATCATAAAAGGTTTAAAAGATGATTTACTTACCAGTGAAGATAATTTTAAGCAATTATTCGATAGCAGCCATGTTCCGCAATGGATGTATGATAGGGATTCCTTGTTTTTGATCTTTGTCAATGAGGCTGCCATTAACAAATACGGGTATTCGGAAGAGGATTTCTTGCGCATGACCATTCTGCAAATTGTTCCACCCGAAGAAGCTCAAAAACTGATCCTATATAATGAGTTCATGAAAACTACAAAAGAACCTTTCTCAGTAGTTAGCCCCCATCGAACAAAAAATAATGAAAGGATACTAGTTGAAACTAGTTATTTCAATATCAGGCACAATAATCGGCAACGTATTCTGGTAATTTCTCGTGATATAACGGAAAAGATTAAGCTTGAGCAAAAAATATCATTGCTCAAAGCCGCCCGTCAGCAAAAAATAACGCGGTCAACGATCAATGGACAGGAAAAGGAACGCGATCAGGTTGGTAGAAAACTTGATGACAATATAAACCAGCTTTTAGCAGCCGCGATGATGTATCTGGAATTCGCGCGGACAAACGAGCAGTTGAGAATCGAATACATCGATCGGGGAAAACAAATACTTACTAAAGCAATCAACGAGATTAGGTCGCTCTCAAATTCCCTGGCGCCGCCTCTGCTTAAAGACTTTGGTTTTAAAGATTCTCTCGAGGAATTGATCTCAAATTATCTAAAAAGCCAACCATTAAACATAAACCTGGTATTTGATGAAAAGTTGGATGGCGTGAACCAGGAAATTGAGATCCTACTCTTCAGAATCGTACAGGAGCAGCTAAACAACATTCTAAAACATGCAAATGCAAAAAACATACAAATCAGCCTGCGTGTTACCGATCAAATCCATCTATCAATAAAAGACGACGGCAACGGTTTTAATATTGCAATACCTAGAAAGGGGTCAGGAATAACCGATATGATTAACCGGGTTGAGCTGTATAATGGTTCGATCGAATTGATTTCTCAACATCAAGGCGGCTGTATGTTAAAAATAAATATTCCATATGAAATCAATAGTAAGGAAAGAGAGTATGCGACGATATTTATTGTCGAAGATGACCCGGATGATCAGGAGATTATAACCAGAGCTTTTGCACAGATGGCTCCTCACTACAAAATCACCTTTTTGAATGATGGTAAGTTGCTGGTCGATCTTCTTCAAACATTCCCTGATAATGAATTGCCTGCATTAATTGTGCTGGATTACAATATGCCTTTGCTCAATGGACTGGAAACATTGAAGGTTCTGGAACTTGATAACCGGTTTAATAAGATCCCAAAAATAATATATAGCAGCTCATCCCAAAATTATATCAGGAATTTATGTTATTCCGAAAATGCTAAAGCATACATAACCAAAGGGACAACGATGGACGAAATCAAGGTAAATACCCAAGAAATGTTATCCTTTCTCCCGGCCCATGTGCCTGAATACCAAGCGGCCGCGAAAGTGAAGGCCCCCTCTCATTGTTGAGGAATATTATTCTCTAATTTTCAATAACCCCGCATTGATCGCCACCACGATCGTGCTGACCGTCATCAACCCGGCCCCGGCCGCAGGGCTCAGCAACACACCTTGCTTATACAAAACCCCGGCCGCTAAAGGCAACGCAACGATATTATACCCCGTCGCCCAGATCAGATTCTGGATCATTTTCCGGTAAGTCGCCTTGCCGAACAAGATCAGGCTTACGATATCCTTCGGATTGCTTTTCACCAGCACGATACCCGCCGTTGCCGCCGCCACCTCGCTGCCACTGCCGACGGCAATCCCAATGTCCGCCTGGGCCAGGGCCGGCGCATCATTGACGCCATCCCCTGTCATGGCGACAAATTCACCTTTCCCCTGCAATTCTTTTATCTTCTCCAATTTCTGCTGAGGCAACACCTCCGCTATAAAACTATCCATGCCTAGCGTATCGCTCACACTTTTGGCCACTTTGCTGTTATCGCCCGTCAGCAATATCGATTTGGTATGATTTTCTTTCAATGTCTTCACCGCAGCTGCTGATTCCGGCCGTATCTGATCCGACAGTGCCATATAGCCTGCCAACACCCCGTCCGATATGACAAACACCACCGTCTCCGCCTCACCCGTACTAAACCCTTCCGGAACAGCCAGCTTATTTTCTGCCAGGTAGCCAGCGCTAACGACCAATATCTTTTTACCTTCCACCGTCCCCGTCACTCCCTTACCCGTTATGGCGGTAAAATTTTCCACTGCCGGCACCGCAACAGACAGTTCCTTTGCCTTTTGCAGAATGCCCGTCGCAATAGGATGCTCCGATCGTTGTTCCAGCGCCGCCGCCAACCGTACCACTTCTTTTTCATCCAACCCCTTTTGAAGCACCAACACCTTCGACACCCCGAACTTTCCAACCGTTAACGTCCCCGTTTTATCGAATACAACCACGGTGATCTTCCGGGAATTTTCAAAGGCCGCACGATCCTTGATCAGTAGTCCGTGTTTAGCCGACAAGGCCGTCGATCTGGCCACCACCAGCGGCACCGCCAGTCCCAATGCATGCGGGCAACAGATTACCATTACCGTCACCATCCTCGCCATGGCAAACGACAGCGAATAACCCGACAGATCCCAATATAAAAAGGCGCTCAACCCCGCCGCCAAAGCAATAACCGTCAGCCATTTTGCCGCCGTATCCGCCAGCAGCTGCGTTTTTGATTTTGACTTTTGCGCGTCATCCACCAGCTTCACTACCTGGGCCAGGTAAGAATCCTTTGCCGCGTGCGATACGGACACTTTAAACGATCCATTCCCATTGACTGACCCGGCAATTACGTTATCTCCGTTCATCTTTCTCACAGGTTTCGATTCTCCGGTCAGTAAAGACTCATTCAAGTAGCTTTCGCCCTCCATTATCACCCCATCAGCCGCCACCTTTTCCCCCGGCTTCACCAGGATGATGTCTTTTTCTTTCAGGGAATCCGTCTTCACCTCCTGTGTCTTATCCCCTGCCACTAGGTGGGCCTCCGAAGGCATCAATTGTACCAGCAACTCCAGGTCCTTTGACGCCCCAGCAATGGACTTCATTTCTATCCAGTGCCCCAAGAGCATGATACCTATCAGCGTCGCCAGCTCCCAGAAGAAATCCTCTCCCTTAAGTCCAAACACCACCGCCACACTATAGACATACGCCACCGTGATCGCAAACCCGATCAGGAACATCATCCCCGGCGTTTTCGTTTTCACCTCATCCCCCAGTCCCTTTAAGAAAGGCCAGCCCCCATAGAAATATACCGCCGTCGACAAGCCCAAGAGCACATAGCCCGAATGGGGGAATATCCAATGAGCACCCAGGAAATGCTGTATCATCGGAGACAATAGCATGATAGGGATCGTCAGCCCCAACACCACGTAAAACCTTCGCCTGAAATCTGCGATCATCATTTGATGATGGTCATGCCCATCCATTCCCATCGCAGGGTTCGGGTTCATTTTCACTGTGCGATGATTGATGCTTTTTCTGATAACTTTTTCGAGCCCGGGCATTTCAGCGGGTAAACGCATAGTTAAATTTTTGACATGTCTAGTACTGCCGCTCCGTGTATTTCCCCTTTCCGGAGCGACGCCAGGGCTTCATTCGCCTCCTGAAGCGGGAACAAGCGGGTATCCGTCTTTACGGGTATCTGCGCGGCCAACGCCAAAAAATCGTGACCATCCTGACGCGTCAGATTCGCCACCGAGCGGATCATCCTTTCTTCCCACAGCAGTTCATACCGGAAAGAAGGAATATCGCTCATATGGATTCCCCCACAAATCACGCTACCCGCTTTATCGACATCCTGCAAGGCTTTCGGCACCAACTGCCCTACGGGTGCAAAAATGATCGCCGCATCCAGTTTCTCCGGCGGAGACTCCCCTGATCCGCCGGCCCAGACCGCTCCGAGCCGGATGGCAAAAGTCTGTGATTCAAGATCACCGTCCCGGGTAAAGGCATACACCTTCTTTCCCTGGTGCAGCGCCACCTGTATCAGGATATGTGCCGCTGCCCCAAATCCATAAATGCCCAGGCGCTCTACCCCGGGACCGATCATTCCGTAGGACCGGTATCCGATCAGGCCCGCACAAAGAAGCGGCGCTCCTGAAGGATTTCCGTATTTATCATCCAATGAAAAACAATGATCCGAATAAGCCACCACATATTCGGCATAACCGCCATCCATCGTATAGCCGGTGAAGAGTGCATTTTCGCATAGGTTCTCCTGCTGTCGAAGACAATACCGGCAATACCCGCAGGTATACCCCACCCAGGGAATACCTACCAGATCCCCCAACTTCCATGTAGTCACCGCTGCGCCCAAAGTCACTACCCTCCCGACGATCTCATGACCGGGAATAAGCGGAAGTTTCGGATGCGCCAGCTCACTATCCATAATGTGCAGATCCGTCCGGCAAACCCCGCAGGCAATGACCTTCACCAACACCTGGCCAGCTCCAGGCACCGGCACCGGCACTTCCTTCAAGATGAGCGGATGGCCTTTAGCTTCCAGGACCATTGCCTTCATTATCGCTGGAATCCGCGAATGAGCATTATCATTCATTACTTAATACCATTGTGGGACAAATTATTTTCAAAAAGGCTTTCACCGCTCCTTTCCCGCGTCTGCACCCATTCCAACAATCGGATCGCTGTTTCGACTGCTGACCCCGGATTCTGCCCGGTGATGATATTTCCGTCAACCACCACATAACTCGAAAAATCCGTTCCCGCCCGGTAGTCAGCGCCCAGGGAACGAAGTTTCGTTTCCAACAAAAAGGGAAGGGTCTCTCCCAACGCACTCAATTTCTCTTCCCTATTACTAAAACCAGTAATACCCCTTCCCTTCACCAAAGGATCACCGTTCATTGTCATCAAGGGGACCAACGCCGCTACCGCATGGCCAACCAAACCGATGGGCTTGCCCTGCGCAATAAAACCCTCCAGCAGGTGTTTCATGGTCTCATTCCCCGGAAAATCCCACATCGCCCCGTATCCACCCGCTACAAACACCAGATCGAAATTGTCCGCGCTGACCTCTCTTAGCGGCAAGGAATGAGAACAATGATACATCGCCCGCGAATCCACCAAAAATCGTTTCGTATCTTCCGTCTCCTCCCCTATAGGCCTCCACCTCGGATCAAGCGGAACCTGCCCCCCTTTCGACGACGCGATGGTGATATATTCACCCGCATCTCTGAATACATAATAAGGCGCGGCCAGGTCTTCCAGCCAAACGCCCGTTTTATTCAGCGAGTCGCCCAAGCGGTTGTTCGAGGTAGTGATCAGTAAACAGTTTATGGCCTTCATCTGAAATATTGTCTAATTCTCCAGTATCACCTTCAATGCCTTTTGTTTCGCGGCGTGCTCAAACGTATCATATGCCTCGATCATCTGATCTAGCTTAAAGCGATGGGTGATCAGTTTTTTCGCCTCGATCTTCTTCGACTGAACCGTCTTGAACAGCATCGGCGTCGTCACCGTATCCACCAGCCGGGTCGTGATCGAGATATTCCGCGACCACAAGGTTTCCAGGTGCAGCGTCACAGGCCTACCGTGAACGCCGATATTGGCAATATGCCCGCCAGCTCCGATAATAGCCTCACACAATTCAAAGGTCGCCGGCAGTCCAACCGCTTCGATAGCTGTATCGACACCCCTGCCGTTGGTAAGTCCCATTACCTTTTCGATCGCGTTCTCCGTAGCGGTATTAATTACATGCGTCGCACCAAAAGTTTTGGCGACCTTCAATCGGTTGTCATCCTGGTCGATAACGATTATTTCGGCCGGTGTATAGAACTGCGAAGTCAGTAGGGCCGCCATCCCAACCGGACCCGCACCGATAATGGCTATGGTGTCCCCTGGTTTCACCTGTCCATTCAGCACCCCGCATTCAAAACCCGTCGGCAGGATATCGCTCAGCATCACCAACGCCTCTTCATCCGAGCCTGCAGGAATGGCATACAAACTGTTGTCCGCATACGGTATCCGCACGTACTCCGCCTGGGTTCCGTTGATCATGTAGCCCAATATCCAACCGCCTTTTTCGCAATGAGAATACATTCCCTTCTTGCAAAAATCGCATTTGCCGCAGGACGTAACGCAGGAAATGATCACATGATCCCCTTTTTTGAAATTACTCACAGCGCTTCCCACTTCCTCTACAATCCCCACCCCTTCATGTCCTAATATCCTGCCTTCCTTAACTTCCGGAAGGTCCCCCTTCATAATATGCAGGTCCGTCCCGCAGATCGTAGTTTTCAGGATTCGCACGACCGCGTCCGTTGGCTCCAGCAGGACAGGTTTGGCCGTTTGCTCCCAGGCTTTTTTTCCTGCGCCGTGATAAACCAATGCCTTCATCGTATCACCCTTGGCCGATGATATTTTAATCCCCGGTGGTTTACTTACCACCGCTTCTTTATCCGAAACCAGATTTGCCATTATATATGTTTTAAATTATTCCTCTCAAAAAAATAGAGCAGGAAGCAAAGCCTCCTGCTCTATTATCTAATCTGCCAGTTCGTATGCATAATCGACCACCAGGTCATTTTCCACCGACCCTACTCCGCGTGCCTTCCAGGCTATCCGTGCGGCTTCAGATTTTTGATACCAGGAATCCACCTTGCCCGTGAGGGTCACCTTGGTTCCTGCTACCTTTACCTTGATCTGCCGATCGCTTAAAGACCAGTTGCGTTCCAGTGCACTTTCAATATCTTTTCGCTCGATCTCATCCTGTGTATCAGCCTTGATCGTAATATTGTTAGTCACACCCGTTACACCTAACAGCCCCCCCACGGCAGTTCTGGCAGCTTCCTTTTGAAAATTCCATTCCAACTCCCCTTCCAGGGTAACCCATCCTTTCTCTACCTTTACTTTCACTTTATCGCTCGGAATCTCGATGTTCCATTTAAAAGCATTCACCACTTCCTTGGCAATTTCGTTATCATCTTTTTTAAAGGAATTGTTGGCAAATTTGATCTCGATCTTTTCCACCACGACTTTGACTCCAGCCACATTTCTGGCGGCCACTTCCGCTTCAGATTTCTTCCAGTAACTGTCCACAGTTCCCGTCAGGGTAATGATTCCCTCCTTAGCCGTGACGCCGATCTCCCCAGCGCTCAATAATGGCTCCCACTTGATAGCTTCCTGCACATCTCTTTGTAACTCCGCATTTGTCTTCATGTTATTTGTTTTAATGAACATTTTAGCGCCAAAGGTCGCGCCTTTCTCATTGGATTTATTACACATAACCACGCGGCAGTAGTATAATTCACACTCGGGATGAGTTTCTCAATGGAACCCTGATTTCTAATGTAAACCCTTCGTCTTTGGAACTGTTGACTGTGACTTCGCCGTTTAAGACTGCGACGCGGGCCTTGACATTTCGCAATCCTATTCCAGGTATGATGCTTCCCTGCACCATCCCGATGCCGTCGTCCGCTATGCTCATTTCAAACTGATCAGATGATGTGCTCAGCAAAATATTCACAACTTTCGCATGTGAATATTTTACAATATTTGTAAATTGTTCCTGGGCGATGCGATAAGCCGATAGTTTCAGTTCGCTATTGAGAAAATCATCATTTAAATGATCCGTATTTAGGTATACATCCATGCCGGCGGTTTCCAACATATCACTGCTGAGGTCCCTTACCATTGAGGCGAGATCGGCCCCCTCAAAATCCGGCGCCACCAGTTGATGCGAGATCTTCCGGGTTTCGTCGATGGCATTCTGGATATTATTAATGGCCGATCCTACATATTCAATCATCGACTTTGGATCTTCCCTTGCAGCAGAAAGGCAAATTTTTGTGGCTGCTAATATCTGGTTCACATTGTCGTGCAGTTCCGCTCCAATAATATTTCTGTCTTTTTCCTGCGCTGTCAATATTGCCGCAAAAATTTGTTTTTGATTTTCCAGCAGTTGCCGGGCCAAATCTGCTTCCGCCTTGTGCAATTGGACTTCGGCGCTTTTTCTGGCGGAGATGTCTTGGGTCGCTCCGATCATAAGGGAAGTTCTATTGTCACCGTTGTATATCAGATGCCCCCGATCGTAAACATGAGCGTACTCGCCATTGAACTTTCTAAACCTATACTCTTCCTCCCATTTAACGGCCATACCACTAGCAAAAAAAGCATTCATACTGGTCAGTATGCGGCTTTTATCATCAGGATGAATCCGGGATTCCCAAAATTGCTGCGGAATCAGTGCATTCTCAATTGGATAGCCAAAAGCCCTCTTATGGCCGCCATCAATCCATAGTATCTGTCCCGATAGAAAGTTCCATTCCCAAAGGCAATCAGAAGTAACCTCCGTTATCAGTCGATACATATCATTGATGGATTTCAGCTGCCGCGCCGACGGTCCCGGATTTTCTGTTGAATAGCAACCTTTAAAAGAAACAGACAAAAGATCCTCAAAACGACAGGTAGTCAAATCAAACCAGGAATTCTTTTCTTCCCAATATATGCTAAAATGGGCTGGAATATCCTCCAGCAATGCCTCGTGGTAAACAGTATAAAAACTTTCAGGGATCGCGTTCTTAAACTGTATCCAAATATTCTTTCCTGTAATGTCATTAGCGGAAATTCCTAACAATTTTTCCGCGATGTTGTTCCATGAGGACACCTTCCACTGTCGATCTACGATAAAAAACCCATTGCCGATTATATCGGCAATAGTGGTATTCGGATAATGAACTACGCTATCTATTTCGGAAAGCCCATTTCCTTGTTGATTGAATTTGTATGGCATAATACCAAGTCTTCTTTCAAAGGTCTATCCATTTTCATCGGCAACTATTACATTTATCCACAGCGTATTAGCATAATTCACACTTAGCATGGATTCTGTCACTGTCCCAACCGCATGTGGCAAGGAAATTGCGTGACATACGAACATGTCCATTCCGCAGCCAATCTACTGGCTTTTCATACTGGCCATCCCGATAGCCTGTATAGCCTGGACGGTGACCCATGAAGAAATATTCTCAGAGCCCAGGAACTATTGCAAAAGTCAAAGTCTGACAGGAAAGACGCTGCTACACCGTAAGTTCTTCTATTTATTCACCTGTGAGTATTGTTTTAGTTTTTATGTGACAGCCCTTCTGCTCATCATCACCCGGTATCATCTGCTTTATCCCGATTGGCGGGGCTACCTGATTTCAGGATTTTCCCTCGTCTGGATAGCTAACATTTATATGAGCCTTTTTTTTCTAATCCGTACCGATCTCAAAAATGACGGACTAGACAGCAAACTAAAAGAGTCCGAGTTGAAAAATTGCGAAGAAATAAAGAGAAGTCTCCCAACAGACCTAATACCTACAATCATCAAATAATGACAACAAAAAAAAATCTGGCCATTTGGATGGATCGTTCCAATGCGCATTTAAACGCCAAAGCGGAGTTAATGACGATGCTTAAAGAAGACACCCAATTTGAAAAGATCAGGCTCGAAACAAAGGACTCGGATAAAATGTCGCAAAACAAACAACACGACTTCGTCCGCGACCATTTCTCTTCCCCTCCAATCATAGCGTTTTGAATACCATAGGATGATTGTCCCAAAGGGGAATACTACGCACTATATTCGACCCAATTTGATTGAAATGGTCGAGTTCCGTTTCAATAGGCGGCCAGCCGTTTGTTTCCGATAACGAAAACCCGCTTATGGATCATGTCCCGCACGATGTTCCTTGCATATCGTATAGCCATATCTTCCGTTGGATCAGTGCTGGAGGAGCTCGACTGGCCATGCCATATCATCTTATTATCTTTGACGCGGTATAGCTCGCTGCTCATGTACACGTCCTGTTCAACAATGGAACGGCTGGGATGCAAAGTAAACAGGCTATTCGGTTCATAGTCGTCGTCGACGTTTAGGATCCTAAAGGTGACCAGGCCGTCGAAACCTTTTTCCAGCATTAGTTGACGACGGCTCAACGAGTCCGCATCGGCAAATCCGGGCCCAAATATATCAAGGCTTGTAAAAGCGGCTTGTCCATGTCGAACCATCTCAGCCTTGATATGGTCCTCTCCTAATTTCCGTTTTGCAGTATCTCTGGCAAACGAGACGACCAGGATTCGGGAGAAGCTCATGGCTTGTTCATTTTTATCACTCCAGGCAGAAGTCAGTTGCACCGGCGAACAGGAATGTAGGAAGAGCATGCTAGCGAAAAGGAAGCAGGATGCAATACGTATCCAATTATAGGCCATTCTCATAAACATTTAAAGCTAATTTAGATTGTTTGCCCGAGTGAAAAGCTAAGCGTTTGTAAACAAGCATATGATTCTCTAAACCAACTCACCGCCTTCGCCAGCATGGCATTTATTTCTACGAAAAACTGCCGCCCGTGATCTCCACAAGCAGCAGGCTATTTTATTTTCAAAAGGTTGGACAGTCATATATCTAAAACGGATCAGTTAGCTCACTAACCCGGATCAATTTCTTATTGACGAATTCGTCAATACCCAACTCCGACAACTCACGGCCATAGCCCGAACGCTTCGTGCCGCCGAACGGCAGGTCCGCCTGTGTCCAGGTCGGGTGGTTGATAAAAACCATACCTGTATCGATCTGGTCCGCCACCCGCTTGCCCCGCTCAATATCCTTCGTAAATACCGAGCCTCCTAATCCGAAAGGGGAATCATTTGCCAGCACAATAGCCGCCTGTTCATCCTTCACGCGGTAAAAAGAAGCCACGGGTCCAAATAATTCTTCGTGATAAGCTGCTATCCCTGGCTTCAGGTCCGTTAGGATTGTCGGCTGCATAAAAGCCCCCGGCCTGTCAACGCGCTTACCGCCGAGCAACACTTTCGCGCCGCCCTTCACAGACCGCGATACCTGATCCTCCAATTGTACCGCCGCTTCCTCACTGCTCAAAGGTCCTAATTGTGTAGCCGGGTCCATCGGATCGCCTACCACCAATTTCGACAGTTTATCTTTGAACTTTTTAAGGAACTCATCGGCAATCGGTTCGACGGCGATAAACCGCTTGGCCGCTACACAACACTCCCCATTGTTGTTCATCCGGCCTACCACCGCCCATTCGACCGCCTGGTCGATATCCGCATCTTCCAGGATGATAAAGGCGTCGCTTCCGCCCAGTTCCAGTACGGATTTCTTCAGGTACTTTCCCGCTGCAGCCGCAATACTCGCCCCTGCTGCTTCACTGCCCGTCAGGGAAACGCCCTTGATCCGCTCATCCGACACCAGCGTCGACGCCCTTTTGCCCGACATCAACAGGTTGGTATACAGTCCTTTGGGTGCACCAGCCTCCCTGAACAAGTCCTCCAGGAGGATGCCACATTGCGGTACGATAGACGCATGTTTGACCAGCACGGTATTTCCGATCATAATATTGGGTGCGGCAAAACGGGCTACCTGGTAAAAAGGAAAGTTCCAGGGTTCTACCCCTAGTAGCACGCCAATAGGACTGTAACGGATAAAGGCCTTGCCATGATCCGGCTTCAGCGTCTTATCTGCCAGGAATTCCGCTCCATGCGTCGCATAATAGTCGATGATATCCGCGCTCAGGGTGATCTCCCCTTCTGCCTGTGCGATCAGTTTCCCCATTTCCAGCGTAATGATCTTCGCGAGCGCCGACTTCTTCTCCCGCATCAACGAAGCCACCTTATGCAATACCGTCGCCCGTTCCGCGTAGCTCGTCTTTTTCCAGTGATCGAACGCCTTGGCCGCCTGTGCAACCGCCGTGTCGACTGCCTTCTCTGTCATTTCCTCGAAAGACTTTTCCGTCTTGTTCGTGGATGGATTAATTGTTTGAATAGACATTATATTGATTTATTTTAACTCGTTCAATTAAAAAGCGATGGACGCTTCCAGCATCGTGCCATAGAACTTGCCACCATTAAGAAGGTTCGTACTGGCGTAATTTTTGTAATCCTGGTGAACATACTCTGCTTTTAGCATGATATTCCTGGTCAGGAACCAACCGGCAGAAGCAACGTCCCTGTCGATCGTGATATCCTGTGCAACTCCCTGCATGGCCGCCGTCACGGTATTGTAACGCACCCCGACCCAGAAATTCTCCGTATGAGCGGGGAACCGGTAGATCAGGTCTGCCGCATATTGCTTGGCATGCCGCTCGTTCGTCTCCGTGATCGTCCGGCCTTTTGCGTCTTCGTAAGTCCCAAAGAACTCCAGGCCCATGTACTTGAAAAAGGGATTGATCATATACGTCTGCACCTCTTCGCTGAAGCCGGGATTATACCGGCCTGAGAAAGGGCTATAGTCGTTCTCGTCCGAGAGCACCGTCCCGTTGGCAATAGCCTGGTTTTCCATCACGTAGAAGTAATGGGAGCCCGTGCGGTCGCCTCCGAAGAGGGTATTGCTGTTGGCGCTATGCACGCTGTAGACCGATCCGGTCAAACGAAAGCGGAAATCGGGCGTAAGCTGTTTATCAAAACCAAGTTTTCCCTGGAATGCGGCCGGATATTTGTTCAATTGATCAGTGGCCGAATCGACTTTTATCGACGCTGCGGCAGTAGGGTCCAATTCCCCATTGGTGATCCCTAGCATAGCGAACAAACCGGAGGGATGGTGATAATAAATCTCGCCGCCGAGCTCGGTGGCAAATTCGTCCATGATATAGTTTTCCACGAATGGGTTATAGATCGTATTGCCACCATCCGTTCGGCGATAATGCTGATCTCCATAATCCACATCGAATTGCCCGATCTTGATGGTAAAGCTTTTCATAATGGTGTCGACCAGCCGACTATGGAGAAAGAGCAGTTTATCGAACTGGATATAGCCGCCTTTGACCCAGGTATCTTCATGGTGCCGCGAGGCGAGATAGGTCGTGAGATTAACGCGGATACCGTCGGCCAGTTGGGCATCAATATTCAGATTGGCCATGGCCAGGTCGAATCCATTGGTCAACCGTATCAGGCTGTTGACATTCCCGTTGTATCCCGCCTCGGTCATCGGAAGCGCGGTATTTTTATCCCGGAGCATCTGGTAGCTCTGTTCGAAATTGCCTCCGACCTTCACCTTCAGATGGTGAAAGGCGGTAGTGTCGTCCTTGGTCGTTTCGAAAACATTGATCCCCCGTTGGTCATTTGGCCGGTAATACTGCATCCCCTGATGCTGGGCCGAGGCGGAGAATGCCAGGATAAGAAGAGGTAAGATGCACAGGCCGGTGGCGGCTTTTCTGAAAATGTTCATTTTTGTTGAATTGTGAAAACTGTTTTAAAAAATATGGTGATCTCCGGCCCTGCCCGCAAAGTCCCAAAAAGGGCCGAAGGTGGTTTAATGCCGAAATCGGTCATTTTAATAGTTTGCTCGCCATCGAACCGCATGCTATCCCTCGCCAGGGAAAAGTAGTTTACCCACAAGGTCGCGGCCCCTGTCACGCCGGCTAGTGTCAGCTGTCCTTTCAAAGCGACAGGTTTCTCTTTTCCTTGGGCCGGCATCAATGTCACGGGAGCGCCAAGTCGAAAAGTGATCTCCGGATTGGCGTCGGCCTTGAGTGCCTTATAGGTTTTATTGTCCATAACTTTTCCCATGTCACCTTTTATGGACCGCACCTCCATAGTTATCCGGATGGAGCTAAGCTCCATCCCACCGGCGGCATGCGGACCGGCGATGAGATCACCGGTAACTTCCCCGATGGTCTCTACCCAATCGTGGATGCTCATCGTACCGTGAATGCTAACTGCGTAACCCTTTGAAAGCCCATATTGGCTTTGCGCTGGAAGACCGGCTTCTTGAAAGGGCCATGCAGCCAAGAGAAAGAGGAGATAGTTTTTCATGTTGGAAGCACTATTGCCCTCCGGCTTCCGATTGTGTGTCAATGGCCGGATCGAAATACAGCACCGCCAGGGAAGGGAACAACCAAATCGTGGCATACAAGCCTAGGATGCTCAGTACCAGCAAGACTACGCCGGTCACCAGACCCGGAAAAACGACGTTCCTCATCACGCCGATTATTTCTTAACCATCATGGTAAAATCGATGGTCAGCTTATCACCCGTTTTAAGGGCGCCTAACATGTAGGTTGGCGGTTTGATCTGGTAGTCGGACATTAACAACGTACTCGAACCCGTGCAGGAAACAGTGCCATCCGTTTTCACGACGCAGGCCGCGCTGAGCACGACGGCCTTCGTGACGCCCGCGATGGTCAGGTTGCCGTCACTTTTCACCTGGAAGGCCGCGCCTGTACCGGGTGTGATCGCTGAAGCCGTGGCTATAAAAGTAATATTGCCGCCGGTCTTTGCCTTCAGGGCATCATAAGCCTTGGAGTCCATGCCGGATTTGCCACTTTTCAGGCTATGTACGGGAAAAGTGAAGGTAAAAGCCGACAACGATGTCGGCACTGTCTTGCCAGCTGCGTAAGTGAACCTGGCAGAACATGCGACATCTTTATCTTCCATGGACCAATCGTGTAAGTTGGAGGTGCCCAGCACTTTGACATCGGCGTCAGCCGCCCCCGCCAGCCGATTCGTGCCCGTTTTCATGGGCATAACTGAAAAAGCACATAAAAAAATGGCTGCTCCTATCATTACATAAGGTGTGTACTTGTATACCAGGTTTAAAGGTCGATTGTGAAACATAAACGTTCAATTTTGTCCGCTGAAGGAAATATTCAGAGAAATACAAAAGTGGCGCTTATTGCATTCTAAAGTATTATACGTGTCTTCGAGAAAGTTATATGATTCACACTGCTTAACTAAGCAATGCCTTGACCGAATCAAATAGCACGTGGCTATCATGCTGACCTTTATAAATGGGAGAAGCCTTTTTATCCAATTGGAGTAAGGAGAACACGGCGGTCTGTGCAGACCGGATCGAATATTCCACCGTGAACACGACATCGTCCGGTATCTCGCAGTATTGTCCGATAAAAGCCAGATTTACCGACCCTTTCGGTATTACGGCCGGGCGGTCATTTTTGCTCCGGATTAAAAACTGACTGGTTATAAAAGGTAGCATACAGGGGATACAAATGGCTGTTTTCAATATAGTATGTTGGTTGTTCTCGAATCTTAGCTGCCCCAATACCTCTAATAAAATCTCCTCTCCGGTACACTCGGACATCTTTTTAGCAACGAAATTTCCCCTTTTATAGGGAAATAGTCCATATCCCCAACAAACCTGAACATTAGCAGGTTGATCAATGAAATGAGGTTGAGCCGGAAGCACCAGAGACATTAGCCAGTTCGAATCTTTGAACGTTACCAACCCACCCGTCCCCGCTATGTTCCCGGTAAATTCCTCCATCAGGCTAAAGAATGTCGGATCGTGAAACGTTATGGTGAACGATTCCCATAACGAATCCGGTATATGGTCGTCAAAGGTCTTCGGCTGGCCGAATTCGGATTTGTTTTGCGCGATGGTTTCCCATAGGCTCCAGGCCCCGCCGTTCCTTTTCGAGTTAAGCAAAGGGGCAGCGGTCATGGATCCAAAGCTCGATCCTTCGGTCATCGACCCCAGGGTAACGAATACGAAGTCATACTCCCCGACCTTTATTTCACTGCGCTCTCCCTGCAACGTATATACGATACGTTCCACCCTTTTTGGATTTGTATGCATCGAGAATACAAGATTCGTCACCCGGGCTTTCAGTACAAACAGGACACCTTTTTCCTTTAGCCATTCTACCAGGGGGACAATGATAGAATCATACTGGTTATAGGGGGTGCGGCGCACACCGGCCAGTGTGCTGATGCGCGGAAATTCCTGGATGAATCGCAACAGGTAGCGTTTGAACTCGACGGCGCTATGCCAGGGCTGAAAGGCGAAAGTGGTACACCACATAAACCAGAAATTCGTGGTAAAGAAAGCTGGCTCAAAATGGTCCCTGATGGCAGATACGTCCAGGGATTCTTCGGACGATACCATTAGCCTGATCAAGTCGATCCGGTCGCGCATGCTGAAACCCATGCTGGATACGTCGACCTTTTTTCCAGCTTCTACCAGTCTGCAATTGGAATGGCTCTTGATCTGCTCATTAAAATCAAACATCTCGTCCTTTACCGACTTCGAAGGGTCACGCGTTCCGGGGATCCGGGAAAGCAGGTCATAGGTACAGGTATACGCTTCCTCGTCAAACATCCTTCCACCCCGCATAGTATAGCCTTTATCAGCAGACCCATGTGCATCCATGCTGCCGCCGACCTCACCGGACTCTTCCAGGATACAAATATTACCGGGCGGAATTTCACTATCCATGATCAAATAGACCGCACTCGCCAGGGAGGCGATACCGGCGCCAACCAGGTACGCTTTGGTATTCATATCATTCATGTGACAAAAGTGGATCAATTCGATGATACGACGCCGGTTTTCGTGGTAACGTGGGAATTATATAACTAATTCCTAAAAGGGTATAAGATTAATTATTGTGAAACTGCCAGCTTTGTCTTGTATTCTTTCTTTACAACGACTTCAGTATTATGCATCAAAGCGCTATCAGCCCTCTATTATGGCCACTACTCGTATACGCAATAGCAGTAGTTTGTCTCGTCAGCGGCATGCTGCTCCTTTCCTATTTCTTAGGTGAGCGCCATAAGGAACATGCCACCGACGAAGCGTACGAAGGAGGTATTCTCGCCACCGGCTCAGCCAAACTCCGTTTCTCCGTCAACTTTTACATCCTCGCCATCTTCTTTGTCATCTTCGACGTAGAAGCGGCCTTCATCTTATCCTGGGCTGTCTCCATCCGCGCTGACGGCTGGACCGGCTATGGCGCGATCCTCACCTTCATTGGGGTACAGCTTGCCTTACTGTTCTATCTCTGGAAAACCGGCGCCCTCGATTTCGGTCCGGACGTCAAAGCCATCCTGAAAGCATTTCATAAAAAAACAAAAAAACCGGTGACCTATGCAGTGGTGGACAAGCAAAGTAAATGATCCGACGGGCGCCGTCAGGGGCAACAGCTCTTTTGAAGAGACCTTCCAGAAATCCATCATTCTCACCAATATGGAGAGTTTGGTCGCCTGGGGCCGGAAAAACTCCATATGGCCCTTCAACTTCGGCCTCTCCTGCTGCTACGTGGAAATGGCCACCAGCATCACCAGCAAATACGACAGTGCCCGGTTCGGCGCCGAAGTCATCCGGGGATCGCCACGGGAAGCAGATATGATGATTATTGCGGGCACTGTCTTCATAAAAATGGCGCCCGTTATCAAACGTCTCTATGAACAGATGATGGCCCCCCGCTGGGTCATCTCCATGGGCTCCTGCGCCAATTCCGGTGGCATGTACGATATCTACAGCGTCGTTCAAGGTGTCGATAAATTCATGCCTGTGGACGTCTACGTACCCGGTTGCCCGCCCCGGCCCGACGCCTTCCTTGAAGGCATGCTGATGCTGAGAGACCAGGTGGGCAATGAAAAGAGGCCACTGAACTGGGTCATCGGAGACCAGGGCATCATCAAACCCCTGGGCGTTTCGATGAAAGAAGAGAAAAGGACAGAACGAATGAAAATGACAGAGATCAGAGATCCCGGCACCGTATGACTAATATCGTGACCATATTAGACCATACCTTTCCCGGGTACATACTCGCCGTCCAGGACACCAAAGACGATTTCCCGACCCTTTGGATAAATCCCGGTCAAATCGTGGAAGTGCTCGGTTTCCTGAAAACAGACGTGGACGGGCCTTACAAAATGCTGTACGATCTGACCGCCATCGACGAACAAGCCCGGATACATCGTCCTGGGCAGCCCGAGAGCCGCTTTACCGTCGTCTATCAATTGCTGTCTTTCGAACGGAATGCCTTTTTGCGATTAAAAGTTCCGCTTACAGCCGCCGAGCCTGTGCTTCCCTCTATAACCGCTATCTGGCCCGCCGCCAACTGGTATGAAAGAGAGGTTTATGATCTCTTCGGCCTCCGCTTCCAGGGGCATCCCCATTTAAAAAGGATCCTTATGCCCGACACCTGGGAGGGCCATCCCCTGCAAAAATGCCATCCTGCCCGTGCCACGGAAATGGCGCCCTACCAGTTGCCAGAGAGCAAACAGGAAACAGAACAGTTGTCCATGCAGTTCAAACCCGAAGAATGGGGGTTAGACAAAACCATCGATGACGATGAGCTCCTGTTCCTGAACCTCGGGCCCCAGCATCCCGGTACCCATGGCATACTCAGATTAGTCGTTCAACTGGACGGCGAAAATATCATGAATGTCGTCCCCGACATCGGGTTCCACCACCGGGGCGCGGAAAAAATGGGCGAACGCCAGTCCTGGCATTCCTATATTCCCTATACCGACCGGGTCGAATACCTGGGGGGTGTGATGAATAACTTCCCTTATGTTATGGCCGTCGAAAAGCTGGCCGGCATTACGGTGCCAGACAGGGCCAAAGTCATCCGCATCATGCTCAGCGAACTTTTCCGTATTTCCAGCCACCTCGTCTGGTACGGCACCTTCGCCCAGGACCTCGGGATGATGACCCCTGTCTTCCTCACCTTCAACGATCGTGAAAAAGTGCTCGATATCATAGCGGCTATCTGCGGTGCACGCATGCATCCCAACTGGTTCCGTATCGGTGGCGTCGCCCAGGAACTCCCCAAAGGCTGGGAAGGCCTCATCCAATCTTTCATCGACTACTTTCCCAAAAGATTGACGGAATATGACAACCTCGTCATGAAGAACAGCATTTTCAAGGCCCGTACCATCGGCATCGGCGTCTACTCCACGGAGGAAGCCATCGAATGGGGCGTTACGGGCCCCGGCCTCAGAGCCACCGGCATGGAATGGGACTTCCGGAAAAAGCAGCCCTACTCGGGCTACGAACAGTTTGAATTCGATGTACCCACCGGCCAGAACGGAGACTGTTATGACAGGGCGAAAGTACGGGTGGAAGAATTGAGACAAAGCCTCCGCATTATCCAGCAATGCCTGGATAATATGCCTGAAGGCCCCTATAAATCCGATCACCCCCTCACCACCCCGCCCGTCAAAGAACGCACCCTGCATGACATTGAAACCCTGATCCATCATTTCCTGAACGTGACCTGGGGACCCGTCATCCCGCCCGGAGAAGCCTTTTGCGGCATAGAAGCAACCAAAGGCCATAACGGCTATTACCTCATTTCCGATGGCAACACCAATTCCTACCGGACAAGGATCAGGACGCCCTCTTTTCCACATCTGCAGTTTGTCCCTACCATCAGCACCGGTTATACCCTGCCCGACCTGATGGCGATACTGGGCGCGACAGACTATGTATTGTCAGACGTTGACAGGTAAAGAAAATAAATAGGAGACCCAAAAAGAATAGACATGGACCCTAAGCATACTTTAACAGAAACGGAAACAGCAGCAATCCGTGAGATATACCGGCACTTCCCGGAGAAGAGCGCAGCATGTATAGAGGGGCTCAAGGTCATCCAGCGGCATCGGCGCTGGGTATCCGATGAAGCCATCCGGGGACTGGCGGAGATCCTGGATATGTCACCCGCTGCCATAGACAGCGTGGCCACCTATTACAGCCTCATCTTCCGCCGGCCCGTGGGGAGGAACGTCATCCTTATCTGCAACAGCGTCAGCTGCTGGATCATGGGCTATGATCAGGTCGCGGCCAGTGTTAAAAAACACCTGACCATCGACTATGGTGAAACCACCGCCGACAATCGATATACGCTGCTGACCATTCCTTGCCTGGGTACCTGTGACCACGCTCCCGCCATGATCATCAACGAAGACCTGCACCGGGACCTGAACCCAGAAAATATAGCCTCGATATTAAATACCTATGAATAGATAACAAAACGACCATCCCGGGAAAACGGACGAACAACATGGACAAACCATTGACTCAACATATTAAAAAAGATGGCTCCTGGCTTTCGTTGCAGGAATATGAAGCCGTAGGTGGCTACCAGGCGCTGAAAAAAGCACTGACCCTGCCGCCCGCAGAAGTCACGACGATCGTCACCGATTCCGGCCTCAAAGGACGCGGAGGCGCAGGCTTTCCCACCGGCAGCAAATGGAAGACCGTTCCCATGGGCGCCGATGCGCCCGTCACAAAATATTTCATTGCCAATGCCGACGAAATGGAGCCCGGTAGCTTTAAGGACCGACTCCTACTCGAGGGAAATCCACACCAGCTGATCGAAGGCATAATCATCGGCGCTTACGCCATCCAGGCGCGTTTCAGCTATATTTTTCTCAGGTGGGCCTATCACCAGGCGGCCAAAGCCATTACCCGGTGCATACATGAGGCCTATGAAGCAGGCTACCTGGGCGAACACATTGCCGGCAGCGATTTTAAGCTCGATCTCTCCCTCCACACCAGCGTCGGACGGTATATCTGTGGAGAAGAAACCGCCTTGCTCAACGCCCTCGAAGGAAAAAGGGCCAATCCCCGGTCAAAGCCCCCTTATCCTACGGTTCACGGCCTGTTCGGAAAACCCACCATCGTCAACAATGTAGAAACCCTCTGCAACGTGCCCCTCATACTGACTAATGGTGCAGATTGGTTCATGAAACTGAGCAAGACCGGCGAAGGCGGCACCAAATTATATGGTGCCAGCGGCCGGGTAAAAAGACCGGGGCTATGGGAACTGCCTTTAGGCGTATCCCTCCGAGAGATCCTTGAAGAACATGCAGGAGGCATGAAAGCCGGCTATCAGTTCAAAGGCGTTCTGCCTGGCGGCGGCTCCACCGATTTCCTTACTGAAGAACATATGGACGTCCCCATGGACTATAAAAGCGTTAACGCCGCTGGCAGCCGCCTGGGTACCGGTACCCTCATCATACTCGATGACAAGACCTGTCCCGTAGGTATGGTGCGCAACCTCGAACAATTTTTTGCCCAGGAAAGCTGCGGCTGGTGTACGCCCTGCCGCGAAGGGTTGCCCTGGACCACCAAGCTGCTCGACAGCCTGGAAAAAGGAACCGGCAAAATGGAAGACCTGGACATTTTGACCTTCCAGACACACTACATGGCTCCCGGCAATACTTTTTGTGCGCTGGCGCCCGGCGCGATGGAACCGTTACAAAGCGCTTTAAGACTATTCAGAGCAGACTTTGAACGGCATATTCACGAACATAAATGTCCCTGGGAATAAACATGGCCAGCATACTAATCGATAATACAGCACACGAGGTCGACGGCAGCAAAAACTTGCTGGCTACCTGCCTGTCCCTTGGGCTGAACCTGCCTTACTTTTGCTGGCACCCCGCACTGCATTCCGTAGGTGCCTGCCGTCAGTGCGCCGTCCTCAAATACAAAAATGCCGAAGATACTAAAGGCAAGATCGTCATGGCCTGCCTGGAACCCATTGCCGACCAGCTGCGTATTTCCATCGAAGCACCCGAGGCCAGGCAGTTCAGGGCAGGCAACATCGAGGCCCTGATGACCAATCATCCTCATGACTGTCCGGTCTGCGACGAAGGCGGCGAATGCCACCTGCAGGATATGACCGTCATGACCGGGCATAACTGCCGGAGATACGAATTCAAAAAAAGAACCCATACCAATCAATACCTCGGCCCTTTTGTAAACCATGAAATGAACCGCTGCATCCAATGCTATCGCTGCGTCCGTTTCTATAAGGAATATGCCGGCGGAAAAGACCTCGACGTCTTCGCCTCCCATGACGACGTGTATTTCGGACGCCATGAAGAAGGCGTACTCGAAAGCGAGTTCAGTGGCAACCTCGTCGAAGTATGCCCCACCGGCGTCTTCACCGACAAAACCCTCAAAAAACACTTCACCCGCAAATGGGACCTGACCGACGCCCCCTCCATCTGCCATCAATGCGGCGTCGGCTGTAACATCATCGCCAGCGAACGCTATGGCTCCATCCGGCGCATCCTCACGCGCTACAATGGTGATGTGAACGGTTATTTTCTCTGCGACCGGGGCCGATTCGGCTATGAATATGTCAACAGCCCGCAAAGGATACTGGCGCCCGCCATCAAGCAGGACGGCGCGTTAGCTCCCGCATCCCCGGATCAGGCCATCCGCCAGATCAAAGCCATCATCGCCTCCGGCAAAAAAATGATCGGCATCGGTTCCCCCCAGGCTTCCCTCGAATCCAATTTCCTGCTACGCCAATTGGTCGGCCCCGCTCATTTTTACGCAGGCATTCCCCGAGCCGAAGGAAAATTGCTGCAACGCCTGATCGCTTTACTGAAAAACGGAAAAGTAAGAACCCCTTCTCTGGCGGAAGTGAAAGACTTCGACGCGATATTCATCATTGGCGAAGACGTCACCAACACGGCGCCCATGCTGGCCCTCAATCTCCGGCAGGCCGCAAAGAAAGCGCCCGTGGAGCTGGTCAAAGCCATGCACATTCCCGAATGGAACGATGCCGCCGTCAAAGATATCGTCCAGGGCGCGACCGGCCCCTTTTACGTCGCCACTCCGCATATTACCGCACTCGACGAAATCGCCACACATACCTACCACGCTCATCCGGACGATGTTGCCCGGTTAGCGTATGCCGTCGCGCAACATATTAACGCACCATCATCAATTGCCGAGGCATCATCGCCAGCCGCCAACGCGCACCCTCCGGACGCCAGCACGACAGCAAATCCCGATGCCGAAATCGAAGCGCTTTCGACATTGATCGCCGCCGCCCTGATCGCCGCAAAAAGGCCCCTGATCGTCTCAGGCATCAGCTTGTATAGTCAGGCCCTTCTCGACTCCGCCGCAGGCATTGCAAACGCATTGAAAGATCAGGGCAAGGACCCCGGATTGGTCTTTATCGTTCCCGAAGCCAATTCCATTGGCCTGGTCATGCTCTCCGACCGGTTCCTCGAAGACGCTATCGAAAACCCAGGGCCAGAAGACGAAGAGGAATCAACGCCTGATGACGCAACACTCATCATCCTGGAGAATGATCTTTATGAAAGAACTTTCAAGAGTAAAATCGATCAATTCCTCACCCGGCACAAAAACATTATCGTCCTCGATCATATAGAAAATGCGACCACCCGGCAAGCGACCCATCTCCTTCCCGCCGCCACTTTCGCCGAAGCCGACGGCACCCTTATCAACAACGAAGGGAGGGCCCAGCGCTTCTACCAGGTGCACAAACCCGACAACGCCGTCCGGAGCAGCTGGAAGTGGTTGCAGGAATTCCTGCTTGATACGCCAGGCGGAACAGGTTCGCCGGCTGCTTCGGACAAGCCGCATCGATCAACCATCGACACCAAAAATTTCGACAGCATCCTCGAAAGCCTGGTCCGTGAATTCCCCGATCTAATAGCCATCACGACCCTTGCCCCGGCTGCCGGTTTCCGCGAAAGCACCCAGAAGATCCCGCGTGAACCCCACCGCTATAGCGGCAGGACCGCAATGCACGCGAATGTCAATGTCAATGAACCACAGCCGCCCAAAGATGACGATTCCGCGCTCTCTTTTACGATGGAAGGCTACGAAGGTGTTCCGCCGGCCGCCCTTACCCCGTTTTACTGGTCGCCCGGGTGGAATTCCGTCCAGGCCATCAATAAATACCAGATCGAAGTAGGCGGCCCCTTACACGGCGGCAATCCCGGTAAGCGGTTGTTCGAACCTGCCATTCCGCAACCTTCGCTCTCCCCATCTATTGACCCCTCTGCAGCCGCTTCACTCCCACCCATTCCCCCATCCTTTACCCCCATGTCCGGCGAATGGCTGGTCCTGCCCCTGTATCATATTTTCGGCTCCGATCCACTGAGCGCGCAGAGTCCCGCCATCAAAGAACGCGTGCCCCAGCCCTATATCGCACTGAACGATCCCGATGCCGCCAATGCGGGCATTCTCGAAGGTCACTACGTCGAAATCCTGCTCAACGGGCAGAAACACAGGCTTCCGGTGAAATTACATACCGGACTGCCCGCCGGAACCGCGGGATTGCCCAAAGGCCTGGCCGCAATGGCAGGCTTGCAATTTCCATTCAGCATCACCATCAACAGCGCACCCCATGATTGAAGACCTGAAATATATCGTGCTGGTGCTGGCCATCATGCTCGCCCTCGTCCTCATCGCCGCCGGGCTGATCTGGCTTGAAAGAAGAATGCTGGCCCTGTGGCAGGACCGTTACGGCCCCAACCGCGTCGGTCCCTTCGGCGTCTTGCAGGTCACGGCCGATATGATCAAGATCTTCTTCAAGGAAGACTGGATCCCCCGCTTTGCGGATAAAAAAGTATTCGTTGTAGCCCCCGCCATCGTCATGATCACCATCCTGATGAGCTTTGCCATCGTTCCTTTTTCCCCATCCATCGGCGTGGCTAATCTCAATATCGGTCTGCTCTTCTTCCTGGCGATGTCTTCCCTAGGCGCTTACAGCGTCGTACTCGCCGGCTGGGCTTCCAACAACAAATATTCCTTGCTCGGCGCCATGCGGGGCTCGGCCCAGATGATCTCCTATGAAGTCTTTATGGGTCTGTCCCTCATGGGCGTGGTCATCCTCACCGGGTCTTTCAATATGAGGGATATTGTATTGGCGCAGAGGGGCACCTGGTTTGTCATTCCACAGTTCGTAGGATTCGTCATCTTTTTTATCGCCGGCATCGCCGAAGCCCACCGGCTTCCCTTCGATATTCCAGAGGCGGAAAGCGAGCTGGTCGCCGGGTACCACTCCGAATATTCCGGTATGAAGTTCGGAATGTTCTTCGTCGGCGAGTATTTAGGGATCACGCTGATCTCCGCCCTGATCACCACCCTATTTTTTGGAGGTTGGCTCGGATTCCATTTCCTGCCGCCCATTGTCTGGTTCCTGATGAAAATGTTCGGCTTCATCCTGGTCTTCATCCTGCTGCGGGCTTCCCTGCCCAGGCTGCGATATGACCAGCTCATGTCGCTCGGATGGAAGATCCTTTTGCCCCTATCCCTGGTAAATATATTGATCACGGGCGCCGTCGTCCTTTATTTAAACCACCATTAAATCACCGCCGATATGTTCAGTAACCTGCGTTCGATCTGGATAGTCTTCTTACATATGTTTCATAAAAGAGAAACCGTCCTGTACCCCGAGCAAAAAGCCTATCTACCCCCACGCTGGCGGGGCAGGATCGTGCTGACACGCGATCCAGATGGAGAGGAGCGTTGCGTGGGTTGTTACCTCTGCGCCGCTGTTTGCCCCGTCGACTGCATTTCACTCCAGGCCACCGAAGATGAGCATGGACGACGCTACCCTGAGTTCTTCCGGATCAATTTCTCTCGCTGCATTTTTTGTGGACTTTGTGAGGATGCCTGTCCAACGGATGCCATACAGCTGATCCCCGATTTTGAAATGGGGGAATACCACCGGCAAAACCTGGTATATGAAAAAGAAGACCTGCTGATCGACGGACAGGGAAAAGTACAAGGTTATAATTTCTATAAAGTGGCCGGCATCGATGCCGGGGTCAAAGGAAAAGGGGAAGGGACAAACGAAGACAAGCCCGTAGACATCAAAAAGCTCATGCCATGAACATCCTCTTTTATATCACGGCCCTCATTGCCGTCATGGCGACCATCAGGATGATCACCGGCACCAATGCCGTACACTCCTTGTTATACCTGATCGTTTCGCTGCTTTCCGTTTCCGTCATCTTCTTCCTGTTGGGCGCCCCTTTCATCGCCGCACTCGAAGTGATCATCTATGCCGGCGCCATCATGGTTTTGTTCGTATTCGTCGTCATGATGCTGAACACGGGTAGTCCTGGGGTAAAGAAAGAGCACGAACTATTGAAGCCTGCTACCTGGATCGGTCCGGGCATCACCAGCGGGGTCCTTTTCGGGGAAATGCTCTATACCCTGATGCATCCTGCCTTTCACCCAATGACCAGAGCCGAGATACAACCCGCCGCTTTCGGTGCGTTGCTGTTCTCCAAATATATTTTGATCGTCGAACTCGCCGCCTTCCTGCTGGCCGCAGGGGTCATCGGGGCCTATCACCTGGGGCAGAAAGAAAAGCTATCCCATCACCGGTATTTAAAAAACGAGGAGCCTGCCACATGACTATACCCATCGAATACGGACTATTGCTGGCTGCGATCTTATTCTGCATCGGGCTGGCCGGGGTGCTGGCCCGCCGGGACGTCATCTTTATGCTCATGTCTGTGGAAGTCATGCTCAATGCGGCGGGGCTGGCCTTTATTGTCGGAGGCGCAGCCAGGGGCAGCGCAGACGGCCAGGTCATGTTCATTTTTATACTCGCCATGGCCGCAGCAGAAGTTTCCGTCGGACTGGCGTTGATCATACAACTCTATCAAAAGTTCAAAACGCTCGACGCCGACAGCGCCAGCGGCCTGAACGGATAAATTCGAACCTGAAAATGCTCGGAAAAAATAAGACCTGTCATGATGAGTGAATTACTTTGGCTGATTGTCGCGCTGCCTTTTGCCAGTTCCCTCGCGCTGGCACTCTCGGGTAAACACTTATCCCGCCTTGCCACTGCGATGATCGGCGTGGGGTCCGTCGGCCTTTCTGCCATCGTCATGCTCTTGGTGGGCCAGGATTTTCTCCATGCAAACCCAGTCGGGACTCCGGTCCATCAAACGCTCTGGCAATGGATCAACGTTTCAGGTTTCTCTCCTGCAATCGCCTTCCACCTCGACTCCGTCTCGTTGACCTTCGTCTTTGTCATTACTTTCGTAGGCGCCCTGATCCATCTTTATTCCGCTCCGTTCATGTGGAAAGAAGAAGGTTTTGCCCGCTTTTTTTCCTACATGAACCTGTTCGTCGGCTTCATGCTCCTGCTTGTCCTGGCCGATAACTTTTTGTTGCTATATCTCGGTTGGGAGGGTGTTGGCCTGTGCTCTTACCTGCTCATTGGCTTCTGGTATAAAGATCCGGCCAATGGGTATGCCGCCAGAAAGGCTTTTACCGTTACCCGCGTAGGCGATACCGCCATGGTCATCGGCCTTTTCATCCTTTTCACGAACTATCACACGCTCAATATCCAGGACATCCTACATGCCGCACCCCGTACCTGGGCGCCTGGGTCAACGATAGCCGTCACCACCGCTTTCCTTCTGCTCGGCGGCGCGGTCGGGAAGTCCGCCCAGGTGCCGCTTCAGACCTGGCTGCCCGATGCCATGGCCGCGCCTTCTCCCGTCTCCGCGCTGATCCACGCCGCCACCATGGTGACCGCGGGCGTGTACCTTATTGCCCGGACCCATGTGCTCTTTGAATTGGCGCCTATCGTTCAAGCCACCGTGGCCATCATCGGGGCCGTGACCTTGATCGTCGCCGGTATGTCCGCCTTATACCAGCACGACATCAAAAAAGTCCTGGCCTACTCCACCATTTCCCAAATAGGGTATATGTTCGTGGCATTGGGCGTTGGCGCCTGGTCAGCCGCACTGTTTCACTTCATGATCCATGCCTTCTTCAAGTCCCTGCTTTTTCTCGGGGCGGGCAGTGTCATCGCCGTGCTGGACAACGAACACAATATGTTTAAAATGGGTGGCCTCTGGAAAAAGATGCCGGTCGTATTCTGGACCTTCCTGATCGGCGCCTGCGCACTCTCCGCACTGCCCCTGATCACAGCGGGCTTCTACAGCAAAGACGAGATCATATGGCAGGCCTATGCCAGTGACAAAGGTTCGATAACCTTATGGCTGACCGGACTGGCAGGCGCCTTCATCACCGCGCTTTACACTTTCCGCATGGTCTTCCTTACTTTCTTCGGCAAGGCAAAGGCTGAGCCTGCCTACCGCCCGGGAATAGCAATGACCGTTCCCCTGGTCGTTTTAGCCTTTCTCTCCTTTGCCGGGGGTTTTATCCAATTGCCTAATAACATGGGGCATGTCACCCTGTTCTCCCAATTCATTCAGCATACACTACCCGTCACCGTTGCCACCGCATCGGGACATGCCGCAGAGTGGATCGCCCAGGTGATCGCCGCCATCGTATCCATTGCCGGCCTGGTGCTGGCCTACCGGATCTACTATAACAAGCCCTTCCCCGCCGCCGAACCCGTTCGCAGCCCCATCCAGCGATTCTTCTTCCAGGGCTGGGATTTTGACCAACTATATGACAAGGGAATTGTCCAACCCATCGTCTTCCTTTCCCGGATCGACAAAAACGATATCATCGATCGTTTCTATACAGGCCTTGCGTCCATTGCCGGTTTGTTCAACAGGGGGCTCGCAGCTACCCAGAACGGCAAATTACGCTGGTACGCCATGGCCCTCGGCATTGGCGCCGTCATTACCTTAACCATACTCCTTTACACATGATACTTGCCTGGACTATATTTCTATTAATGGGCACCGGATTGCTGGCCTGGCTGGTCAGTCGATGGAGCGATACCCTTCCAAGGATCATCAGCCTTGCCGGCACCCTGCTGTTCCTGGGCATCGTCCTTTACATATGGTTTAGTCATCCGGCGGACCAGCAATGGATCATCCACTATACCCATTCCTGGATACCTTCTTTCGGCATCCGCATCACCCTGGCGGAAGACGGACTGAGCCTGCTCATGCTGCTGCTCACCGCCTTCTTAGGCGTGCTGTCCGTACTCGTCTCCTGGAAAGAGATAAAAACAAGGATAGGCTTCTTCCATTTTAACCTGCTTTTTATCCTGGCAGGCATCACCGGCGTTTTCGTCTCTTTGGATCTTTTCCTGTTTTACTTCTCCTGGGAAGTCATGCTCATTCCCATGTATTTTCTCATCAGCATATGGGGGTACGAGAACAGAACCTATGCCGCCGGTAAGTTCTTCCTTTTCACACAGGCCAGCGGGCTATTGATGTTTCTCTCCATCCTCGGCTTATACTTTGTTCATGGCAGAAGCACCGGCATGTACACCTTCGATTACGAAGCGCTCAAAGGCACTTTGATGTCGCAGCCTACCGCCTTCCTCCTGATGCTCGGTTTTGCCGCCGCCTTCCTCGTGAAACTTTCGACCGTGCCCTTCCATAGCTGGCTGCCCGATGCCCATACCCAGGCGCCGACCGCAGGCAGCGTGCTGCTAGCTGGTTTATTGCTCAAAACTGGCGCCTATGGTCTCATCCGGTTCGTACTCCCCTTGTTCCCCCAGGCCTCACATCAATTCGCACCCGCAGCGATGATCCTCGGCGTCGTCAGCATTCTCTATGGCGCCAAACTGGCCTATGCCCAAACCGATCTGAAACGACTCGTCGCCTATATCAGCGTCAGCCATATGGGCTTCATTCTGCTCGGTATCTATGCCTTCAATCAAATAGCGATGCAAGGCGTCATCATGCAAATGGTCGCCCATGCCATCAGCACCAGCGGCTTATTCATTATGGTGGGCGTGTTACATGACCGCATCCAGACCCGGGAGATCGGACAAATGGGTGGTCTCTGGACACAAGTACCGAAAATGGGCGCGATGGGGTTATTGTTTGTCCTGGCTTCCCTTGGATTGCCCGGGCTCGGCAATTTTATTGCGGAAATACTGATCCTGACCGGATCATTCATGGCCAGTAAGATACTGACAGGCATCGCAGCTCTCGGCTTCATCGCCGCTACCCTCTATTCCCTGCGCATCATGCAGAAAGTATTTTACGGGCCGGTGCTGAAAAAATGGGAGATCGCTGATTTCGGCCTCCGGGAAATGATCGTCATGGGTTCCCTTGCCATCGTCATCATCTGGCTGGGGCTGTTCCCCAATTCCATCTTCAACGCGACACAACAGATGGTGCGGGGAGTAATTGAACAAGTAAATATCACCGCTAACATGCCCCAAAACGCGAACCGATGATCACTGGACCCGACATACGAAGTTTATTACCCATCGAAATATTAGCCGGAGGCATGGTCATCACCATGCTCGTAGTAGCACTGAAGCGCAACCATACCCTGACCTTTATTTGCACGCTGATCATACTGGCCGCCGCCTTCCTTTCCGTTCTGTTTGTCTGGCCGGAAACACCCCATGCCATCGGCGATCTCTTCCTTATCGACCGTTTCGGCTACTATTTCCAGGCCCTGGTCCTGCTGTCCGCATTTGTAGTCACCCTGTTCAGCCAGATCAGCCTGAAAAATTTCTACCCCGAAAAAAGAAAGTCAGCGTACTATCTACTCCTGCTGCTGGCCACAGTCGGCAGCGCTACGATGGTGATCAGCACCCATTTCATTTCCTTCTTCATCGGCCTGGAAATACTCAACATCTCCTTATACACCCTGATCAGCTATTACCGCGAACGCCCAAAGGCCATCGAAGCCGGTTTAAAATACCTTATCCTGGCCGCCATGTCCTCCGCAATTTTGTTATTTGGGATGGCGCTGATCTATGCCGTCACCGGGACCCTGTCCTTTACGGGTCTTGCCAACACGCCCCCCCTTCCCGGTTCCAGTGAAATCGTGATACTAATCGCCGGGATCGGCCTGATGATTACCGGCATGGGATTCAAGTTGGCCCTGGTCCCCTTCCATATGTGGGCGCCTGATATCTACGAAGGCGCTTCTTCTCCCGTCAGCGCCTTTATCGCCAGCGTATCTAAAGGCGCCATGATGGCCGTTTTACTCCGGTTTTTTATGATGGCCAACCTGTACGGCTTCAAACAGATCATGCTCGTCTTCACCGTTATCGCCATCCTTTCAATGCTGACCGGCAACCTCCTTGCCCTTCGACAGAACAACGTAAAGCGAATGCTCGCCTACTCGTCCATTGCCCATTTTGGTTATGTATTAGTGGCCTTCATCGCCGGAAAGGGAATGGGCGTCCAGGCCGCCACCTTCTACCTCACGGCCTATATCATTACCATTCTGGCTGCATTCAGCCTTATTACACTGATTTCCCAATCGGATAATGAGGCAATCGATATAGAAGACTATGCCGGGTTATTTTGGAAGAAACCCATCCTGGCAACTATCTTTTCGATCACATTACTTTCCCTGGCAGGAATACCCCTTACCGCGGGCTTTATGGGGAAATTTTATCTACTCACCGCCGGAGTGGGGAAAGGCAATTGGCTCCTCGCCTTTACTCTGGTGATTAGCAGCGTCATCGGACTATACTATTACCTCCGGTTCATCTTCGCTATGATGCGAACGGATGGGCAAAACTTCCCCATTGCCAGCCATCCTTCTTCCCTCACAGGTCTACTGATATTAAGCCTTTTAGGCGCAGCAGTCATCTGGTTGGGCGTCTTTCCCGCCTGGCTTGTCAGCCTGGTCGGCAGCTTAACTTAACCTTATTGTCGATACCCGCCAGTATTTGGGATATGGCAGGGATATTGCGGCCATTATGGTAGTATTGACGTCATCAAGCAATCTGTGAAAGGCAAAACAAAATATTTGAAACCCATGACCTTCGTCATGTACCGGCATGTTAGTCGTCAATATCATCGGTGCTTCAATTGACTATCTTCAATTCTTGCAGCAATACCTATCCCACCAACAAATCATCCGTGTCCCCGAGGACAATTATCTTTTTACATTTCCTTAAATAGAGATTTATGACGATATATATAAAAAACATGGTATGCACTCGCTGCAAAATGATCGTCAGCGCCGAGTTGACACATTTAGGATTGCAATATACCAACGTAGACCTGGGGCAGGCAGACATCATAGGGGACATTTCCACCGCCCAACATGAGCAGATCCGAACGGACCTTTTGCAATCCGGTCTTGAACTAATGGATGATATAAAAGGCATATTGGTCGAAAGAATAAAAAAGGTCATTATTGAACTTGTACATCACTCCGAAGACCCCCTTCCCATTAACCTGTCCGTATATTTAAGCCAACAGCTACACCATAATTACACCTACATGGCCAACATCTTCTCCTCGACGGAGGGCCATTCCATTGAAAAATTCATGATAGAACATAAAATTGAACGAGCAAAGGAATTACTAACCTATAATGAACTCAGTCTTACCGATATAGCCTTTAAAATGCACTACAGCAGCGTCTCTCACCTTTCAGCACAGTTCAAAAAAGTAACGGGGAGTACGGCCTCTTCTTACAAAAGGCTCAGGGAGAAAAGGCGATCCATGCTTGAGCTTCTGTGAGCATACGAGTCGCCGTGCGCTTCATCGAATCCCCTATCCCATTTTGGTAGTGCCGGCCGGAGCACAATTTCACGCCATCGGGAAGATCGTCGTGGCATGCGACAAGGAGGATATCGATAGCGGCATGCCCGCCACCCTACCCTTTCTGCAGCAATTGAGCTATCTTTTTGGCGCTGTGCCCGGAACTACATTTCGTCCGGCGGCCCAGGGTTGAAGATGGCCTTACCGAATACGTGAAGCGCCATCAGGTGGACTGGGTCATAGTTTTCCCAAAGAGTCATAGTGCGGCCGGCGAACCGCAAAGCGCCAAGCCGTCACGGGTTTTCTCGTCCCGCAGCAGACGGAGGTCAAAGGCTTTGCAAACATGGCGCAGGAACGGGCGGCCGGCTTCGGTAAGCGCTACACCGTTATCGTCGAGTCGTACGAGTCCATCTCTTTGCAGTTCACGGAGCCGCGGCAGGGTCCATTCGGCCAATTGCGCCGACCAGGTCCGGTCGAAACAGGTATGCCCCTTGCAGGCGATATCCAGGATATATTTGCGGAACGCCAGGTCCTGCGCATCAAGAAAGTAAGATTTGGCAATGGCGAGCCTGCCGACGGCTATCGCCCGGTAATAGTCCGCCAAAGTTTTTTCATTCTGCGCGTAGGCCGTGCCGGTATCGCTGACCGAGGACACACCCAATCCCAGCAGCAGGCCGCTGTTCCTGGTGGTATACCCCATGAAGTTGCGGTGCAGCCGTCCCTCGCGCCAGGCTAGGTATAGTTCATCGCCAGGCAGGGCAAAATGATCCATGCCGATATTCGCGTACCCATTCTCCATTAGGAGAACCTTTCCTAACTGATGCAGGTATAACTTGGCTTGCGGGGAAGGCAATTGCGCTTCGTCGATGAGGTGCTGGGCACAGTTGACCCATGGCGTATGCGCATAACTGTAAAACGCGATGCGGTCCGGCTTGAGACTCAGCGATTGCCGGATCGTTTGTGTGAGCCGCCCGGGCGTTTGCAGCGGCAAGCCATAAATGAGGTCGAAGTTAACGGCGGTAAAGCCGGCAGCCCGGGCCGACTCCGTAGCAAAACGCAATGCATCGAATGACTGAACCCGGCCAATGGCGCGCTGGACTTCCGGGCTGAGGTCCTGTACCCCATAACTGATCCGGCGAAAACCAAGTTCGAAAAGCGTATCGAGATGCTCGCGCGTCGTATTGTTCGGATGCCCTTCGATACTAAAAGCGTGGTCCGGATGGACAGTCACTTCCGACAAAATCGCCGTTAGCAACATGCGCAGGTTCGCCGGCGAGAAAAAGGTGGGCGTACCGCCGCCGAGGTGTAATTCCCGGATCACAGGCACTGCGCTCATGTTCTCCCGGTAGAGCTTCCATTCCTTGAGAACGGCTCTGATATAGTCTTCTTCCACTTTATGGTTGGTAGTGATCTTCTTGTTACAGCCGCAGTAGATGCAAAGGGATTCGCAGAACGGAAGATGGATATAAAGACTGATGCCCTGCTTGTCATTGCATTGATCAAAGCGGGCACTGAAATTGGCCTTCCAGCGGCCGGCATCCGGCTCCCCCTTCCAGAAAGGCATGGTCGGATAACTGGTGTAGCGGGGGATGGGTAGATTGTAACGATGCAATAAGCTGGCTTCCATATAGACTGTTTTGGCGAAGATAAAAAGGGCCGGCCCACCACGGAATGACCATGATCAGTTCCCGGCCTGATGCTCCTCATGTCCGCCGCAAGGCCTGAGATCCCGGCGCTAAGGTCGTTCTGATCCGGCGGAGTATATGACGTTAATCAACCCGGGGGATGAAATTTGTCAGGCGAACCAGCGCAGTGACATGATAGATTTGTGCATCATCAAATAGTAATTTATGGAAAAGTTTCACCTTTCTTTTGATTTCAGGGGCCGTTCATACCAGGCGGCCATTTTGATGCAGGAAAAATTGGGGGGACGGGAGTTTGCCATAACGGAACTGAACGAGGAATTGGCGCGTCTTCTGTCCGGCAACAACATTATTAGAGAGATCGGCGGTACGCTGGAGGCGGATGTGCTTGCGGAGAAAAAGGATCAGACGGAACTAAAACTCATCATTGCTTCAAAGCTGGGAGAATACCTGAAAATGCCCTGTTTTGTCGGCGATGAATGTCTGATGCCTAACCCGCATGTAGAAAATTGGCAGGAATTACACCCGCTTCTCCGGCGCGACCCGTATCAGGACGGATCGGCTTATTAGGGCAACGCAAATAGCAATAAATCATACAACGGGTTGACGCAAGTCATGGATTCGATCAGTCGTAGACGATAGTTTTGGGTCATTAATCATCGTTACAATTTACTTCGACATGAAAAAGAACAATCCATCTAAGGCGTCAACTTTCGGCTATGCGGAGTGTGTAGGGGCGTTAGCCCTCATCTTCCTGCTTGGGTTATCCGGGTCCGTCCGTGCCCAGAGCGCTTATCGGGCCGCCGACCCGGATGTAAAAGTATTGGGCACTTCCAATCTGCATAACTGGTCCATGGAAGCAAAAGATATGTCCTGTTCGGCGATATTCAGTTTCGCGGCGGGCAGTAGTCAGCCGCAATCGCTTACGGCACTGGAGCTGTCGATACCCGTCCACAATTTAAAGAGCGGCGAATCATCCATGGATTCCAGGGCCTACACCGCAATGAAGGCGGACAAGTTTGGGACGATCACGTTCGTCTCTCAATCGGCGGTGATCGTGCCGGGGCAAAAAAACCAGTTCCAGATAAAGAGTACGGGGAGTATGACCATTGCGGGGGTGGCTCAGCCGGTGGCGCTGACCGCGGCCTGCCAGGTGAATGCCGACGGGTCGATTGTCTGTAACGGCTCCACGCCATTAAAGATGACGGATTACCAGATCAAGCCGCCTTCCTTCATGCTGGGCGCATTGAAAACAGGCGACGCACTGACCATTAATTATTCACTGATCCTTAAAAAGTAACTCAAATGAAAAAAATAATCTTATCGGGACTGCTGGCAGGCGTGGTTTTGCTGATCCTTAGTGTCGTTGGTCTGTATGCGACGATTTGGTTTTTTCCCGGTGTGGCAGCGCAGTATTATGACCCGGCGTTCGATACGCAGGCCGGCAGGTATATGATTTACTATGCGCACCCCTTTGTGATCGCCCTGGCTTTGTCCTGGTTCTGGGACCGTTTTAAAGGGGTTCTTACCGGTGGCTTCCTGACAAAGGGAATCGAATTTGGATTTGTCTATGCGCTGATCGCGATCTTACCCGTGATGTGGCTGATCTATAGCGCGATGAACGTGTCGCTGGCGATGGTGGCGACCTGGTGGGCGTTTGGGCTGTTGCAGGGATTGTTCGCGGGGCTGGTGTTTGAAAAACTGAATCCTTAACCATCACAAATCCCCCGTCATGAAAAAGTGCATGCTCTTCCTGGTCCCGGTCGCCTTGCTGATCAGCGCCGATGAACCAGCAAAAAATACCTATATCCTTACCAGGGATTATGCGGTGACGATTGACGGCACGTCGAACCTGCGGGACTGGCAGGAGAAGGTCGGAGAGGTTACAGGGGACATGACGGCAACCGTGAATGAGGATAAGAGCATAGCGCTTCGTGCGATCCGGATCAGCATGAAAGTACTGTCGATAAAAAGCAATATAGGCCGGGCGATGGACAATAAAACTTATGAAGCACTAAAAGCGTCGGCCTACCCGGAGATCCTGTTTACGGTAAGCGCGCCGGTGCGGCTGGTGCAGGTTAGGGATTGTCAGGCAGCGATCCCGGTGAGGGGGGAACTGGCACTGGCTGGGATCAGCAAACCGATGATCATGCTGGTAAAGACTTTTGCAATCAGTCAGGGGGTATTGCAGTTTGAAGGTTCCCAGACGATAAAGATGAGCGATTATGGGGTAAGACCGCCCACGGCCCTTTTCGGGACGATGCGGGCGGGCCCGGATATCACGATACATTTTAAAACAAATTTTCTCAACGAATTGATTACAACAACTTTAAAAAATTGACAATGAAAAAGCTCAACAGCCTGACACGTTCAAAAAACGCCGGCCGGCACTTATCCACGATCGTTTTGCTGGCATTCGGCCTGACCGCGGCCGCGCAGCAGGGCCAAATGCAATATTACCGGTATAATGACAAGACCGGGATCAATGTCTTCGAAACCCCGAAGAACGATACCACTTCTTTCACCAGGATGCACGTGAAAGTCGGGGCAAACTTTGAAATGACGTATCAATCACTGGCTGATAAAAATACCGCCATACCCATGACGCAGTCCCCCTATGTCGGGAATGTCAATAGCCTGGAGTCGATGACGCCCGGATTCGTTCTGCCCATGGCCAACCTCAATGTCGACGTTCAACTGGAGGATGGTATCCGCGTGAGCCTGACCGCTTACCTCGCCTCCAGGCACCATGAAGAGACATGGGTAAAAGGCGGCTATATCCAATTCGATAAGCTGCTCTTCCTGCACAGTGCCTTCGTCGACAACATCATGAAGAGCGTGACGATCAAGGTCGGACAGTTTGATGTGGACTATGGCGACCAGCATTACAGGAGAACGGATGGCGGCAATACCATCTACAACCCCTTCATAGAAAACTATATCATGGATGAGTTTGCTACGGAGATCGGAGGCGAGATCTATTACCATCACAAGTCCGGCCTGTTTGCCATGGGTGGCATTACCAACGGAGAGTTGGATCCGACTGCCCTCACATCCGTCAAGTTCGATTCCGCTACCGGGCAGATGAATCATTATTCGGCTGCTTTCCATGGCAAACTGGGTTTTGACAAACAGCTGACATCCGATTTCCGGGTCCGCCTGACTGGCTCATTCTACTCGGTCGCCAGCGACAACAGCAATACGCTGTTCGGCGGAGACCGCACGGGATCGCATTATTTCTATGTCATGTCGAATGCGGCCATCGCCAAGGGGACTACGCTGAGCAATGAGAATGACTATAACCCTTTCTCCGGCCGATTGAACCCCGGATTCAGCGAAGCGGTCAATACCTATATGGCCAACGCCTTTTTGAAATATAAGGGCCTGGAATTCTTCGGTACCTATGAAAATGCGCACGGCAGGGCGATCACTGAATTCACCCAGCGCCAGGCCACCCAATACGCTGTTGACGGTATCTACCGGTTCCCCGCTAACAAGGAGAATTTCTGGATCGGGTTCCGGTACAACACGGTGACCGCCGCCTTGCAAGGATTAGCCAGCAATGTGACGGTTCAGCGGGAAGCGGGTTCTGTCGGCTGGTTCCTGACCCGGAACATCATGATGAAGGCAGAATATGTCAACCAGGTCTATATGGGCTACCCTTCCAACAATATTCTCAACGGGGGTAAGTTCAACGGCGTTTCCTTGGAAGCATCCATTGCATTCTAGTCATATCTTAAATCATCTATTTATGTTACCAAAAAAAAAGAAAGCGGCGGTCCTGCATGAATTCGGCGGACAGCTTTCCATAGAAGAAATGCCGGTGAAAGAGCCGGGCGAAAACCAAATTCTGGTGAAAGTCGTCTCCTGCGGGGTTTGCCACACGGATTTGCACGCCTGTCAGGGCGACTGGCCGGTGAAACCCAAGACCCCGCTGATCCCCGGACACGAGGCCATCGGGTACGTCGTGGCGCTTGGCCGTGGTGTACAGAACGTAAAGGAAGGCGATATTGTCGGTGTGCCCTGGTTGTTCAGCGCCTGCGGCTGCTGCGAATATTGTATCACAGGATGGGAAACCTTGTGTGAAGCGCAGCAGAACGGCGGATACAGCGTGGACGGCGGATACGCCGAATATGTGGTAGCGGATGCCCGCTACGTGGCGCATTTTCCTGCAGGCATCAACTTTATTGAAATGGCCCCTATTATCTGCGCGGGGGTTACCGTGTACAAGGGACTCAAACAAACGGATACCAAACCCGGGGAATGGGTGGCTATTTCCGGCATTGGCGGACTTGGCCACCTGGCTGTACAGTATGCCAAGGCCATGGGATTGCACGTGGCGGCCATCGACGTGTCGGATGACAAATTGCAGCTGGCAAAGCGCCTCGGCGCGGACGTAACCGTCAATGCCCGGCAGCAGGACCCGGGAGAATACCTGAAGAAAGTAACCGGCGGGATGCACGGGGTACTCGTGACGGCCCCTTCTCCGACCGCCTTCAAACAGGGCCTTTCCGCGCTCCGCCGTAAAGGGACGATATCACTCAACGGCTTGCCCCCCGGAGGCTTCGAGCTGCCCATTTTCGAAACGGTCCTCAACGGCTATACCGTCAGAGGGTCGATCGTAGGCACCCGGAAAGATATGCAGGAGGCCGTGGCTTTTGCAATAGAAGGTAAGGTAAAGGCCACTGTCCATACGGCGAAACTGGAGAATATCAATGCTGTATTCGCCGAGATGAAAAAAGGCGAAATAGAAGGCCGGATCGTGCTGGACATCGCGTCCCCTGATAACAAAGGCGGCCGGTTGACGGACAAGAAAAACAAGGCCGTGGAATTGACGACTGTTTGATAAAGATGATCGTGGACCCTAAAGTTTGATTGAAAGAAAGGCCGTCGCTTCCGATTTGTCGGTGCTGCGGTCTTTTTTGTTATAACACAGTATCCTAAAAATGAAAAATCATGAGCACAGTATATAAAAGTCATCATGTATCGGCCGAGGCGACAGGCAATGAACACAGGAAGGCCTATTTGGTGGGTGCGGGCATCGCGTCGCTGGCAAGTGCAGCCTACCTGATCAGGGATGGGCATTTTACCGGGAGCAATATCTTTGTTATCGAGGAGTCCGGAGAGGTGGGTGGCAGCATCGACGCACACGGTTCATCGGAGAACGGATACCTCATGCGGAGCGGACGGATGTTCGATGAAGAGGCGTATACCTGCACATATGACCTGCTGTCGTTCATTCCGTCGCTGGCCGATCCGGTAAAATCGGTGAAGGAAGTGATGTTTGAATTTATCGAAGATCATTCGATCATCAGACCGTTGGTAGGCTGGTTGAAGGGTCAGGGCGTGCAATTTAAAATGAACAGGCGGGTGGAGGATCTGAGTTTCAACGAGGAAGGCGGCGAAAAGACAGTGGATCGCATAGCCTATACCTGTGAAGGGAAGACCGAAGTGGTGACAGTGTTGCCGGAAGACCTGGTGTTTGTGACCATTGGATCTTTCATCGCGAGCCAGTTCCTGGTCAGGGCAAAAGGCGACCGGCCGCAAGTGGTGCCGGAGGGGTCGGTGAACCTGGCGCTGATCGGGCAGTATTGTGAGATCCCGAACGATATGGTATTCGCGGTAGAGTATTCGGTACGCGCGGCCCAGATAGCGGTGAAGACGCTGATGAAATAAGGGTAATTAGGTTTCTATGGCGCTGTTTGAGTACATTTAGGTATGCCACCCTCCATTTCTTCTCCCCTGGACAGTTTTTGGACCCTGGACAGCAAAGACGCTTTGCAGCTGCTGTCCTGCTCGGACAACGGTTTGTCGGCGTCGACGGCGGAGGAAAGGCTCACCACCTATGGGGCCAATTCCCTGAAGGGCGCTTCGCATGCTTCAGCCGTCCTACTGTTCCTCTCCCAATTTAAGAGCCCGATCACCTTATTGTTGATTGCTGCGGCCTTGCTGTCGATCGGCTTGGGGGACCTCACGGATGCCCTGATCATCCTGATCATTATCTTGATCAGCAGTTTCCTGGGCTTTTGGCAGGAAAAAGGGGCGGCGCATGCGGTAGAGGAATTGCTGAAGATGGTGCAGATCCGCTGCCGGCTGGTCCGGGATGGGCTGGAAAAGGAATGGCCGATGGAGACGGTAGTGCCGGGCGACGTGGTGATATTGTCCGCAGGAGATGTGATCCCGGGGGATAGCTTGTTGCTCGACAGCCGGGAATTGTTTGTCGACGAAGCTGCTTTTACGGGGGAGACTTTCCCGGTGGAAAAGAATGCGGGTATCGTGGCGGCGGATACGCCGCTGTCCGGGCGGAGCAATACGTTATTAATGGGTTCGCACGTGATCAGCGGGAAAGCGAGGGCGTTGGTGGTACGGACAGGTAAACATACAGAGTTTGGTAAAATATCGGACCGGCTGCGGCTGCGTTCGCCGGAGACGGATTTTGAGAAGGGCATCCGGCGCTTTGGGTACATGCTGATGGAGATCACGCTGCTGCTCGTGTTGATCATATTCGCGATCAACGTACTGCTGCACAAGCCGGTGCTGGATTCGTTCCTGTTTTCACTGGCGCTGGCCGTTGGGCTGACGCCGCAATTGCTGCCGGCCATCATTACGGTCAACCTGGCTGCAGGCGCGAGGGCGATGGCGAAAAAGAAGGTCATCGTAAAACGCTTGTCTTCGATCGAGAATTTCGGCAGCATGAATATCCTTTGCTCGGATAAGACCGGGACGATCACGGAGGGCAAGGTGACGATCAAGGATGCGCTGGATCTCACCGGACAGCATTCGGAGAAAGTATTGCAGTATGCCGGGTTGAATGCAGCCTTGCAGCAGGGGTTCCGCAATCCCATCGACGAAGCGATCTGCGCCGTATATAAACCTTCAGCTGCGGCTTACACGGTACAGTGTGAAATACCCTATGATTTTATTCGGAAGCGTCTGACCATCCAGGTAAAAAATGGGAAAGAGAATTTCGCGATCACCAAAGGCGCACTGAGCGTAATGCTGGACATTTGTACAACGGCCGAGACGGAGAAGGGAGAGGTATTACCCCTGGAGGACCGACGGGAATCGATCATGGACCAATACCGGTCGCTGAGCGCGGCGGGCTACCGGGTATTGGGCGTTGGTTATAAGAAGACCTCCGGGGCGCAGGATTTTACCAGGGAAGACGAAAAAGATATGATCTTCCTGGGCTTTATTACGTTGTTTGACCCGCCGAAAAAGGATGTCGGGCAGACGCTGGTTAACCTGCGGCACCTGGGCGTACAGTTCAAGGTGATCACGGGAGACAATGCACTGGTCGCGGATTGCATCGCCCGGCAGATCGGGATAGTTGATCCGGTGGTCGTTACCGGGTCGCAGATCCGGCAGATGAGTGACGATGCGTTGCGCAACCAGGCGGTGGGGGCGGATATATTTGCGGAGGTAGAGCCGAATCAGAAAGAACGTATCATCCTGTTCCTCAAGAAAGCGGGCAATGTGGTGGGGTTCATGGGCGACGGGATCAACGACGCGCCCGCGCTACATACGGCGGACGTGGGTATCTCAGTGGATTCTGCGGTCGATGTGGCCAAGGAGGCGGCGGATATCGTGCTGCTGGAACAGGACCTGGCGGTGCTGAGGGACGGGATCCTGATCGGGCGAAAGACCTTCACCAATACGATGAAGTATATTTTTATGGCCACGAGCGCCAATTTTGGCAATATGTTCAGCATGGCGGGGGCTTCTCTGTTCCTGCCGTTCCTGCCCTTGCTGCCCAAACAGATCTTGCTGACGAACCTGCTGACGGATTTTCCAGAAATGACCATTGCGACGGACCGCGTGGACGCCGCGGCGATCGAAAAACCGCGGCGCTGGGATATTAAATTTATCCAGCGCTTTATGCTGATCTTCGGGCTGCTGAGCTCGGTCTTTGACTACCTGACATTCGGGGTGCTGTTGTTTTTTATGAAGGCGGGGGAAAAGGTATTTCAGACGGGGTGGTTCATCGAGTCGGTGGTGTCGGCTTCCTTGATCGTTTTGGTGGTGCGTACGCGCCTGCCATTTCTGAAGAGCCCGCCGGGCAAATACCTGGCCATCGCGACGGCGCTGATCGTGGTGGTGGTGATCGTACTTCCGCTTACGCCGGTGGCGCGCCTGTTGGGCTTTGTGCCGATGCCGCTGTCTTTTTATGGTTGGATGTTGTTGATCGTGGCGGCCTACATCGGATCGGCGGAAGCGGCGAAACAGTGGTTTTACAGGAAGTTGAAAAATAATGGGTAAGTAAGACATCTTGCTCAAGCACTTGGGTGAGTCTCGTTCAATATGACTTTACTACGATCGATCGCGCTTTGAAAAGTATCGGTAACATTAGCCTTGCCAATGGAAAATAATAACCTGGCCTTTTTTAATTCCTGCATTATTTGCGCGCTATGAACTTCAGATAAGATCAATTTCGTATCCTTTTGTTTTGATTCTTTGTAGACTTCTTTGATGGTATTGATGCCTGTAGCATCGATAATGGGCACTTTTCTCATACGGATGATAAGTACTTTAGGAGGCATTTCAATAAATCGCATGGCATCTTTGAACTTGTAAGCGGCGCCGAAGAATAAAGGGCCGGTGATCTCAAAGATCTCTACATTCCTGGGAATATGGAAATGCTGCACGGATTCCTTATCGTCATCACTGTCGCTATCTCCCGTAACTATACTTACGTCACTGAACTTGATCATGTTGCGCATAAATAAAAACACAGCCAGTACCATACCTATCTCCAGTGCCACCGTCAGGTCAACCAATACAGTCAGCAGAAATGTTGTAAGCAGGACAGCCATATCGCCCCGCGGCCCTTTTGCAATTGAAAGAAAATGGCGCCATTCACTCATATTGTAGGCAACCACCACCAGGATGCCGGCCAGTGTCGCCATGGGGATCAGCGCAGCCCATTTCCCGAAAAAAAGCAATAGTAATAACAAGGTAATGGCGTGGATCATTCCGGCAATAGGTGTACGCCCCCCGTTCTTTACATTGGTGGCGGTACGGGCTATTGCTCCTGTGGCCGGAATGCCGCCAAAGATCGAAGAAAATATATTGGCTGTCCCTTGTGCAACCAGCTCCATATTCGATCTATGATTGCCTCCGATCATTCCATCGGAAACGACGGCTGATAATAGCGATTCGATCCCTCCCAGCAGCGCAATTGTGAACGCGGGCCGGATCAAATTTTTTATGATGGTAAGGTCCAAATGCGGGATTACAGGTTTTGGCAGTGAAGATGGGATATTGCCGAACTTACTGCCGATCGTCCCGACCGGCAAATGCATTAGCTGCATAAGCGCTGTAGTAACGAATATGGCTATCAGCGAACCTGGTACTTTACGGGTGACTTTTGGCCAGAGGAGAATGATCGCGACGGTGGCGGCCCCGATGAGAACCGTATAAATATCCATTGTCTGAAAATAGTGGAAATAGCTTTTCCATTTATCTATAAAGTCGGCTGGGACAGCACCCATCTTCAACCCTAAAAGGTCCTTCACCTGGGAAGACAAAATGATCAGCGCGATCCCGCTGGTGAAACCGATGATCAGGGGATGCGGAATAAATTTGATCACTGAGCCCAGCCGGGCGAGACCCATGACAATAAGCATTATGCCCGCCATGAACGTCGCAATGACCAGGCCGTTTATGCCGTGCACCTGCACAATCCCATACACGATCACAATAAAAGCCCCGGTAGGGCCGCCGATCTGGACCCGGCTACCGCCCATCAGGGAAATAATAAACCCTGCAACGATGGCTGTGTATAATCCCTTTTCCGGCGAGACGCCTGAAGCAATGGCGAAGGCGATAGCCAGCGGAAGGGCGACAAGACCTACGATCAGACCGGCCATCAGATCTTTGGTGAACTGCTGCCGGTTATAATGCTTTAACGTATCGAATAACTTTGGTTTAAACATTGTCCAACTGCCAATCTTTATTATATTTTACAAAAAACGATAGCCATAATGTCCTTGACAACCGCATAAAATAGGGCTGCAACAGGAGCATCGATATCCCATTTATACTGATCCACCAAAAGATCCTGTTATCCTCGGTCGACAATCCGATCAAAACCCACCAGGCGACAAAGGTGGAAGCAGAAAAAGCAACCGTCAGGGTATAGCTTACATAAGCGGTTCCATAATAAAAGCCCGGCTCTATCTCCATTTGCTGCCCGCAAACCGGGCAATTTTTGTACATATTGAATAAGGTCTTCAGATGATAGGGGTTTTTGTCCTTAAACATATTCCCTTCCCTGCAACGGGGGCACTTTTGGTGCAGCATTGCCATCCAATAGTTATAGCCTTTTCTTCTTCCCTGATCATCCATTTCAATTTCAATTCCGTGAGGCTTGCTCATATCATGTAGATTATATTTATTCCCAGAATTTTTGAGCGCCCGGTGAACAACCGTCGTAAGCAGTTTAAGCATGCAGGCTTAACACCGGAACAGGGCTATGCAGCGCCAGTTTCCTGGACTGGCTGACATGGAAATCGAAAAAACCGTGTTTTTTGGGAAAGACCATGATGAGGTCGGCTTCATGATGTCCCAGATACTCAAGAACGCCTTCTTCCACCCTGGAAGTTTCCACCGTCACAATATCAATGCGGGACCCGAACTTTTCCTGCAGCTCTTTGATCAGGGGCAGGGTGTTGGCCACGTCTGAACCGATGTCTTCCGGATCGCAGGCGAGGAGGATGCGGCGGAACTGCTGGAACTCCGACTTTTCAGGTACGATCAGCACGGGGTGATCGGGATTGTTGAGCAGCGAGACAACGGTACTGCCGGCGAGGAATTTTTCCAGGCTGGGCCCTGCGGCGCCAAGCACGATGGCATAAGGCTTTAGTTGCAGGCATAGATCTTTGACGTTGGTGTCAACGTTCCCGGCCCCCAGTGTAGTATCCACCTTGATCCGGTTGTCTGTGCGCCTGGTCAGTTCGAACTGCAATTGCTTCAGGGCGGCGGCGGCGGATTCGATCACCTCCTCATAGAGCGATTGGGTCATCATCAGTTCTGCCGAATTAACGGAGACCTGGATGACATGGATGAGATGCAGGTCCGCATGGATGACCTGGGCCAGGTCGGCCGCATAGCGGGCGGCATTGGCCGCACAGGAGGAGAAATTGACGGGAACGACTATGGATTTCATGATCTTACTGTTTGTGCAAAGCTAGCGCGGGGCAGAGGGGGATTTTATGACTTAAGTCTTACTAAAGGATGAGTTTGGTCAGCTTTGTCACAATAGGTTTGGGATAATTTTAGCCATCACTTATAAATGATCATATAATGGCAAATCATACAAAGGCAAAAGGGAGATATGTAACGGCGGAAGAGGCCCTTTCTGTCGTCAAGACCGGCGACCGGGTATTCATCCATGGCAGCGCGGCAACGCCGGTACCGCTCGTTAAAGCCATGCAGGCCCGGCATGAGGAACTGCACGCCGTAGAGCTGGTGAGCATTACGACAATGGGGGAGCTGGACTTCGATAACCCCCTGTGGCGGGAGAGCTTCTTCTTTAATTCCCTCTTCGTATCAGCCAACACGCGCAAAGTGGCCAATAGTATGAATGGGGATTATGTGCCCATTTTCCTAAGCCAGATCCCGCAGCTCTTCAAGCGGAATATCCTGCCCCTGGACGTAGCGCTGATACAGGTGTCTCCGCCCGATGCCCACGGCTATTGCAGCCTCGGGACTTCGGTGGACATTGCCAGGGCGGCGGTGGATACGGCCCGGTATGTAATCGCGCAGGTGAATCCGCGGATGCCCAGGACACACGGCGATAGTTTTCTGCACATGCGGGATATCGATGCGATGGTATTACAGGAGATGGAGTTGCCGGAACTAAGCTATGAGGGCGGAGCGAGTCCGCTGATTGAGAAAATAGCGGGGCATGTGGCATCCCTGATAGAGGATGGCGCTACGCTGCAATTGGGAATCGGCAATATTCCGGACCAGGTGCTGAAGAACCTGACAGGCCATAAAAACCTGGGTCTGCATACGGAAATGTTGTCCGACGGAGTGATCCCGCTGATCGAATCGGGGGTGATCAATAACCGGAAAAAGAAATTGAATGTGGGGCGTTCGGTGACGTCTTTTATGAATGGCACCCGGAACTTATTTGATTTTGTGGATGACAACCCGGAGGTCCGGGTGATGGATATCGCCTATGTGAATGATACGAGCATTATCCGGCAGAACCCGAAGGTGACGGCGATCAATAGCGCCATTGAGATCGATCTGACGGGGCAGGTATGCGCGGATTCGATGGGCACGTATCAATATTCTGGGATCGGCGGACAGATGGATTTTATTCGGGGTGCTTCGCTGTCGGAGAACGGCCTGCCGATCATTGCGATGCCGTCTGTGACGTCGACAGGAATTTCAAGGATCGTACCCTTTTTAAAGGAAGGTGCGGGCGTCGTGACGACCCGCGGGCATGTGCACTGGGTGGTGACAGAATACGGAAAAGTGGACCTGTTCGGAAAAAACCTGAAACAGCGGGCGCAGGCTTTGATTGGAATTGCACATCCGGAGCACCGGCAGTGGCTGGAGAAGGCGTTCTACAAGCGGTTTAAGCCGGACCTTCCTTTAGTACAGCAGGTGTTGTAATTTCTGTACATCGGTGATATGGATCTTACCGTCCTGGATATCGATGAGCTTTTCGGCTTTGAAGTCACTGAGCGTGCGGATCAGGGATTCGGTGGCGGTGCCGATGTATTGGGCGATGTCTTCCCGGGAGATGGAAAGGGGCACGCGGGGCGACGTGTTTTTTTGATTTGCCTGAGCGGCGGCAAATTTCGTGTGGATATCCAGTAAGCCCTTGGCGACGCGCTTGCGTAAAGATCCGTAGGCGAGGCTAAGCAGGCGCTCTTCTTTTTCCTTGACGTTGAGGGCAATGAGGCGGATGAACTTGCCGGCAACGGTCAGGTCCCGGTAAAGGGCGTCCACAAATTCGTCTTTGGGAAAAACGGCGACCTCTGCGTCTTCGAGCACGACGGCGGAATCCTCGTAGGATTTGTTTTCCAACAGTGGAAGATAACCGATATAGTCGCCGGGGACGTATAGGTTGGTGATGTACTCTTTCCCATCTTCATTAATGCGGGATGCTTTGATCTTACCGCTTTTTAGGAGGTAGAGGCCTTTCGGACGTTTGCCCTCCTGGTAGAGGACCATCTTTTTGGATAGTTCCTGGGTTTCGGCGGTCGCGGGATCGAGGCGCAGGACGCCTGAGGCATTGAGCTCGGTTATGAATTTGCTGGCGCCTGTTGAGTCGCCAGAATATTTGGCCTGAAGGACATCATTTTTTTTTAGCCGGATCTCGATGGCATTGAGCAGCTCGATATCGTCGAATGGCTTGGTGATATAGTCGTCGGCGCCCATTTCCATGCCTTTGCGGAAATCGGCGCGTTCGGTTTTAGCAGTGAGGAAGATAAAAGGAGTTTCCAGGGTGGCTTCATTCTTACGCAATAGATGAAGGACTCCGTAGCCATCGAGTTCGGGCATCATAATATCGCAAATGATCAGCTCTGGTTTTTCTTTCAACGCGGTCTCTACCCCTCTTTTGCCGTTCGGGGCGGTGAATACCTCGTACCCGGCGAGGGTGAGGATCTCTGCAATATTTTCCCGGATATCGTCATGGTCGTCAATAATGAGTAATCTGCGCATATTGCAATACAATTTACGAAATTTTTGCAGGTAATTCAATGGTAACCCGGGTGCCTTCGCCAAGGGTGCTTTCCAGCCGGATATTGCCTTCCAGGAGGTCGAGGTAACGACGGACGATATGCAGACCCAGGCCGGTGCCTTCGATGTTGATGGCATTGGCGCCGCGGAAGAAGCTGCTGAACAGGTGCTGCTGGTCTTCTGCGGAAATACCGATGCCTTTGTCGCGGACGGAAATGGCAACACCCCCGCCCGGGCGGGATTCGGCCTGCAGCAGGATAGACGCCCCCTCCTCGCTGAACTTAATGGCATTGCTCAGCAGGTTGATCAGGATGTTTTTCACAAGCCGCTTGTCGCTATCGATCAACTGGCCGCCGGCATATAACCAATGGATAGTTTGCCCTGGTTTGGACTGAGATTGCATCTCTTCGGTCACCTCTTCCAGCAGTTCGCGCAGCGCAAAAGGCGCCGGCTCGACTCCGATCTTCCCCTCCTCCAGTTTTCCAACGGAAAGAAAATCCTCGAGCAGGGTATTCAAATGCCGGACGGCATCCTTGGTCCGTTTGATATGCTTGTCACGCTTGTCCTGGTCCTCTGTTGCCGTATAACGCGACAGGAGATTGGCGGAGGAAAGGATGGTGCTAAGTGGCGTGCGGAATTCATGGGAGGCCATGGACACGAAGCGGGATTTGATCTCGCCCAGTTCCTTTTCTTTATTCAACGCTTCGTTGAGTTCCTGCTGGGACTTTTCCAGTTCTTGCAATGCTTCGCGGAGGAAGTGTGTGCGTTGCTCGACCTTGGCCTCGAGATCGACATTCAAACGGCGTACGTCTTCGGTGATTTTTTCCAACTGCTGTTGGCGGTTGAGCAGTTCCATTTCGCTATGCTTGCGCTGGGTGATGTTGACAATGAACGCGATAACGAATAGTCTATCGTGCTGCCGGTAATAGCCGAGACTGACTTCAACGGGGAATTCGGTGCCGTCTTTTTTTCGGGCGAAGAGTTCGCGGTTGTGGCCCATGGTCCGGTTGCTGGGGTGTTGGTAGAAGCCTTCGCGGTCATGCACATGGCTGTGATGGAAACGTTGGGGGATCAGGATGTCGATGGACTGCCCGGGCAATTCGTCCGGGGCATACTCGAAAAGGCCGAAGGCGGCGGGGTTGAGTAAAACGATCTTTCCCTTGTCATCGGTGAGGATGATGCCTTCGGTAGCATGATCGAAGAGGGCCTTGACCTGCTCCTGATCGGATTCGCTGGAGTGGTACATGATGGTTAAAGATAACGCACCGGCGCGATATGTTCCTGAGAATGGTCATGCCCCGAACTGATTTTACTCAGGAATGGAAGCGGACGCGGCAGGACTGATGAAAGTCACGCGGGACGGTGATGCCGCTCATGATAAGACCGGCCGGACTGCCGTTCCTTTAAGAAAAAATCATGGAAAAGATATTGCTTGCGATGGACGGGTACAAACAAAATACATATGCCATCGATTTTGCCTGTTACCTGGCAAGGTTAACCCACTCCCGGCTGACAGGGGTATTCCTGGAAGGGACTCCTGAAGGGGATGAGCCGGGGATCATGCGGTTGGAAGAGTTGGCGACCGTCGGTCAAGTATCGGGGGACGCTTGTGCACCAGACCCGGTGCTGCAGCACGTGCACCGGTTCCGGGAGGCCTGCCTTTGCCGGGAAGTGCCGGCAAGGGTGCACCGGGACCGCGGTGTGCCGGTGGCGGATATCCTGCTGGAAAGCCGTTTTTCCGACCTCATCGTGGTGGACCCGGAGACGAGTTTTCGTAATACAGATAAAGCATTCCCGGGACGGTTTATCCGGGATGTGCTCCTGACGGCGGAATGTCCGGTGCTGGTCTCTCCCTATAGTTTTGATTCGCTGGATGAAGTCATTTTTGCCTATAACGGGACCCCTTCATCGGTCTTTGCGATCAAGCAGTTCACTTATTTATTCCCCGAGTTCAAACATAAAAAAGCCATCGTGGTCAATGTGCGCAACGGTCAAGAATCCGCGATCGAGGAGCAGTTCAAGATGAAGGAATGGTTGTCCGCGCATTATGAGGCGGTGGATTTCGTGCTGCTGAAGGGGGATGCCTCGGACGAGTTGTTTGGCTATCTCCTGGAACGAAAGAACGCCATCGTGGTGCTGGGGGCATATGGCCGGGGGATCCTTTCCCGGTTCCTGAGACCAAGCCATGCTAGTCTGTTAATGCGGACGATCAATCTGCCGATTTTTATTGCCCACCGATAGAAACAGTGAAGGTGGAACCCTCGCCAGGGGCGCTGATCACGTGGATCACGCCGCCCATCAGGTCAAGGTATCGTTTGACGATGCTGAGGCCGAGGCCGGTTCCGGAGATGCCGGCCGTATTGCTGGCGCGAAAAAAGCGTTCGAAGAGGTGCTCCTGTTCTTCGGGAGGAATACCGAGACCTTGGTCCTTGACGGCGATGTCCATGTTGGTCGGATGGAAGGATAAGGTACAATCGATGCCTACGCCCTCGGGTGAGTATTTGATGGCATTGGACAGCAGGTTGTTGAGGATATTGCGCAGCAGCTGGATGTCCACGAAGAGGGGGCGGGGCGCTCCTTCGGTCTGTAGTAGGATCTGCTGGCCTTCTCTGAGAGAGCCGTCCATATCCTGGATGACCTCACGGGTAAGGTGGATAAGGTCGGTTTCCACCGGGCAGTTCTGGATGACGCCGCCTTCGAGCTTTTCGAGGGAAAGGAAGTCGTTGAGGATCTGTTTGAGGTTGTTGACATTGGATTTGATGCGGTGGATATGTTTGAGCCGTTGGTCCTGTTGACCGGTCTCCGGATATTTTTCGATCAGCGAAACGGAGGAAAGGATCACGCTGAGCGGGGTTATGAATTCATGGGAGGCCAGGCTAACGAAGCGGGATTTCATTTCATTGAGTTCCTTTTCGCGGCGAAGGATAACCTGGATATCTTCTTCGGCCCTCTTTTGCTCGGTAATATCCCGGGTGATCTTGGCGAAGCCCTTCAGGATATGCTTGTCGTCATAGAGCGGGGTGAAGACGACGTCGGCGTTGAAGACGGACCCGTCCTTGCGCTTGCGCAGTCCTACACTCTCGTAGCGGCCATCTTCCAGGGCGCGTTGGAGGTTGAGGAAGGGCTCTCCGAGCCGGTTGTCTTCATCGGTATAAAAGACGGAAATGTGCTGGCCGACGATCTCGGCTTCGCTATATCCTTTGATCTGCTGGGCGCCATTGTTCCAGCTCATGACACGGCCTTCCGGATCAATGAGGAAAATAGCATAGTCTTTGACATGCCGGACGAGGAAACCGAACCGCTGTTCGAGCTCTTCCCGGTCGCTTTCGGCAGCTTTCCGGCTGTTGAGGCTGTAAAGGATGAGCAGGACGAATGCGCCAATCAACAATAGCAGGCCGACTCCCAGGGGCAGGGTAAAGGGCTGATGGGGATCAATTAGGGCGGTGTACAGCAGTGCGAGACTGCCGGCGACAAGGCTGAACAAAAGGAAATATACGATTCGCCTGGAAGGGGCCATGGATGGGAAGAGAATTTTAGCAGCAATATAGTTTTCCCTTCCAGGTGAAGTTACTACAATTTGGCTGAAATTTGATGACGGCTGGGACGGGGAAGCATTATCACCGGCTTTTACTGATAAATACAAACCTAAAATCTAAATAAAATGATAACGGGAGCACATTCAATAATTTATAGTTCAGACGCTGAAGCAGATATGAATTTTTTTAAAAAGATTCTCAAATTCCCAAACGTGGATGTTGGTCATGGATGGTTGATTTTTGGCTTGCCGCCATCCGAGATTGCCATACACCCTTCAGCTGAAAATGGTTTACATGAATTTTATCTGATGTGTGACGATATTAATGTGTTCGTCAAAGAAATGGCCGAACATAACATCATTTGCTCTGCAATAAACAGTCAGCGATGGGGGAATGTTACTCATTTAACTTTGCCCGGCGGGGGAACGCTAGGCGTGTACGAGCCGAAACATGCCCGTCCTTAACCTTTCAAGGAATCGACAATTTTTCGCTGATCAGTCATGGGAAGGATCGAAGTTCCCTTCCTGTCTGTCGCAAATCCCTCTTCTACCGTCGGTTGCCTGTCCACGGCCAGCTTCACGCAGAATATGGGGCCTTCCTCCACTACCATCGGTCAGGGCGATGTGACGTGAATCGTGAGTCGCTCGACCACCCTTCCGAATGTCACCTACGGAACCCAGGCGGCCATCAGTTCGCACTATCTGAATTCGGAACTCAATGGAAATCCCGCAGGCGTTATGTATGAGCAATAAAAACAGGTAGTTGATGGTCGTGGATAATCTCTTCCGCGAAACTCCGTTTTCCGATATAGGAAAGGGTGGACCGGCCAAATGATCCGCTGACGAGCAGCACGTTCTTTTTCTCGCTGATCCAGGTGGCAAAGTATTCGGCAGCATTGAATCGGAGTTTGGAAAAGCTCATGGAATCGAATTTGAGCCGGGTGAATTGCTGCAGATTTTCGAGGTCGGGTATCCTATTGCCGGCGTCTTCATGGATGTAAAGGATTTCCGTGGGCAGATCGATGAGGCTGGGAAAGAGGTTGCAGAATTGCTTGATGGCGTAGATGCTTTCGCGGCTACCGTCGTAAGCCATGAAGAGGTGCTGGATACCCTTGAAGTTTTCAGGAACGACGAGGACCGGGCATTCGGCATGGCAAAGGGCTTCCCGCAGGTATGCGTTGGGCTGGCTGTTGTCGCTTTCAGCATAGAAATGTTCCCCACTGATGAGGATCAGGTCGGCGAAGCGGCTTTCCCTGATGAAAAGGCCCTTATCCCATTGGCTGTCGTTGGCATGGAGGGAATAGGGTATATTCGATTGTTCACACTGGCGGGCGAACAGGGCTTTGTCCTGTGCGATCACTTCTTTTTCGTTGTCTTCCAGTTCCAGAAAGGGGACGATGTTGTTGCTGGCGCCTGCGGCCGCCAGGGCCGAGTAGTCGACGGGGCGAAAAAACAGTCCGCTGGCGTGCACGCGTTCCTTTTCCTGTATCGAGCGTAGAAAGGCAAAGGGGCCTTGGGGGAATTGGTGGCCCGCTCCGACGACGAGTATCTGTTTCATATGATGATGTATTAATGATTATTGAAATCCCGGGTCGATATCGTGTCCGTTGACGCAGTGCTGCTTCATCGTCCAGTCCTCGGTCCTATGGGTGGACATCCATCGTGGGCCGTCCTTTCGAAGGACGGCTATTTTGATGCCGAACCATTCCTGGAGCGCGTTTTCAAGTTCTATTACAGTCATGTCGTCGCTCAGGCCAATGTCTTGTTGTAGCAGTTCGATGGCCTGAACGCGTTGGCCGCTGTCCGGACAGCTGTTGGTCCAGGCGTTGTCCGGCTTGAAGAGGAATTCGAGCTGGAGATACGGGTAGAGACGGTTGAATTCCCTTTGGACTTCGCGGAATAATTGCATCCGGGTCAGGTGGAGGATTATACATTGGATTCCCATAACCAAAAGTAAGCATAGGCTTCTACGGGCGGGATGACCGTCGGCAGGTGAAGGACTGATCCTCGTCATCCGTGATGGTGGCGGCCGACCTTACCTTCACCAATAAAAAATCAAACATATGAGAACGATCATAGTTCCAGTCAATTTCAGCAAGAATTCCAACAACGCCGCTCACTATGCGGCGGACATGGCCCGGACAATGGGCGCAGCGCTTAACCTCGTGCACGTGTTCCAGGCTCCCATGGTGATCTCGGAGGTGCCGATGCCCGAATATGCCCTGGAAGAAATGCGGGACACCAACCTCAGCCTGCTGAAAGACCTGGCCGCGGACCTGCTTAAGCGAACCGACGGCAAGATCAAGGTTTCCATTGACATGGAGATCGGTACAGTGGAGAAAAAGATCGAATCCTTTTGTCGCAATAAAAGAACCTTCATGGTCGTGATGGGCGCCTCCAGCCACAGCCTTCAAAACACCCTACAGGGCAGCAGTACGATCAGGGCGCTTCGCCATCTGCCTTATCCCTTGCTTGTCATCCCGGGGAACGCCGACTTTCAGAGGGTCAAAAGCATCATCGTAGCCTGCGACCGCGAGGATATCGACAATGGCGTACCAACCTTCCTATCTACCCTCAGAGAGATGGCGCAATTGCTGGATGCCCGCCTAGAACTGCTCCACGTGCTTACAACCGGGAAGGAGCTGGCCGCAGAAACCGTCGAAGAATACAACACATGGAAGCAAACGGCAAAGACCATGGCGCCGGAACTTCATTTTATCCACGAATCCAGGGTGGAAGAAGGCATAAATGAATACCTGAAAAGCCATGAAGCGGACTGGCTGATGATCTTCCCGAAGAGGCACTCGCTGCTGGAATTTCACAACAGTCACTCCCGGCAGATCGTGCTGACCTGCCCCCTGCCCGTAATGAGCATACAGGAATAGCAATGGAGACCGCGGTCCCGCGTCAACGAAGGGGCCGTCTTTACCGTAGAGCTGCCGCATCTGTAGCTCCCTTACCCACTATGCCAAGCGGAAAAATTAGTTTAAAGCCCACATTTCTACCCATGTTGTAAATACCTTCGCTCTGCCTGGTCACGATGGCAGGGGTATGACCGAAATTGGTCGGATCATTAACACCATTATACGACCAAAAGTATTGCGTCCTGGACGTATGGTCGACATAAGCAATGTTCATCAGGTTTGTACAATTGACGATCAGCGAACACAAGACACGTTTGGTCTTACGATTGACAATATTCGTCCCGATACCCAAATTATACAAAGTATACGCATAGGAAGGTAGCTCGGTCCAAAAAGCGCTGTAAATCTCCTTCTGAGCCCAATATTTCGCCAGGCCGAACTCAAAATAAGTCCCTCTAAGCCCGGGACCGGGCTTATCCGATAATTTAAACCTAAGTTTCGAAGTCAGACGGGGAGCGGGTGTCCACGGCACGTGTTGCGTCGAATCGGTCCCACCGAACAGAAAAGAATAGATATAGGTAAACCCATTATTCCATTCTATCCATTTTGCGCTGGCGGGATGTATATTGAAATACGCAGCCACGCCTGCAATGACAGCCGTATTGGCCATGTATTTATAGGCGGGTTTTCCATCGACCAGGGAATCTCCCCCGTTTTTGTCGCCTAACCGGTTTGAAAATATAAAATTGTTGATATAGTTATAAAAACCATCCACTTCAAAATTAATGTCCCTGCCATTATTTCCATAGGCGACGTCGACTTCATACCCTGCTTCGGGTTTCAGGTTAATATCCCCCAGTTCATAAGCAAAGGCCCCGGGATTGAATTCATTGCTCGTTAATTCGTTAATAGCAGGGGCACGGTAGCTTTTTGCCAGGTTTAACTTTACATAGTTATGACCCGGCAATTGGTAGGTGGCGCCTACGCTGCCCGAAAAGCCAGTGTAGGTTTTGCTGAATGCAGCGAACTGTGTATAAGCCCCCCGTGTTCCCGCCGGAACTTCCTGCTGTTCCGGCTTCAGATAGTTGGCCAGGTACATCGGCTCTCCGCTTATGCTTCGCAAGTCATAGCGCATTCCGCCGCTCAGGGTAAGGTTCTTAAAATCTTTTTGTAGGATACCATATCCGCCAATATCGAAAATATGATAGTTTGGTATTTCAAAATCGCCGATATACGGTGCGGTAGGTTCGGGACCGTTTTTCATAAACTCATACACACCATTAAAACCCGTGGTTAGCTTCAAGCCTGATTTACCGCCTTCTACCTGGTATTTAATGGAGTAGGGGATATCGTGAACAAACATATTTTCACCGGCAACATTACCGGTATCTATTTCATGCCGCACACTCCGGGTATAACCAATATCCGCCCCGATCCTTCCCTTTCCGGCATAGAAACTGTTCTGCCACCAGACCTCGTCATGAGCTAAGACCTGGTAGCTCGATATAGCTGGCTTGTAAGATAAAAAATTGCCCAGCGTCGGGAATACCTGCCCACTCCCGGTCACATACTTTCCATTCACAAACTGTGCATTTTGCGGGACGTCGAACTCAAACCGGCCGGTTGCGCTGTCCCGGTTGCCATCAGGTATTTCAATCTGACGGCGAAGAGTACTTGCGGTCAAACGGCTATAACCCCATTGCTTGTTCAATCCGATCACCGCCCTGATATTATCCTGGTTGAACGCCGTTCCCCACACGTATCCGTCATGCGGGTCCTGGTAAGCATGCGCTGCTTCATAACTTCCTCTTACATCCCATACAAGACCATGATTATTTCCACCAATATCTATAGAGTTTCCGATCAACCCGTTATTGGTTTGATACTCTGACTGCACACTGCCTCGTATGATTCCACTTTCCGCGAAAGGCTGCGATTTGAGGCTCACGACCCCCGCCATGGCGTTGGCGCCGTACTGCAGAGAAGCCGGGCCCCTTATAATTTCAGCATCATATACAGCATAGGGATCGATCAGGATACCGTGTTCATCACCCCATTGGAAATCCTCTTGTCGTTCTCCGTCAAAAAGGGTTAAGACGCGGTTATAGCCGAGACCGTTTATTTCGGGCTTCGAAACTCCGGGACCGGTAGTAATGGCCGTAATACCGGGCAGTCGGGCGATGGCATCGATCACGTTGGTGGAGACCTGTTGAAGGAACATATCGTGCGTAACCACGGACACAGGCGCCGGGGCGCGTCGTATAGTCGTCGTATTGCCGAGAGAGGTAATGATCACTTCTTTTAAGGAAGTGGAGGAAATAGCCAGGGCAAAATCAAGTCTTACATCGCCCTTTATGGCGATAAGTTTAGTCAATGTGGCGTACCCCAACATTTCCAATTCTACCTCGTAGGTCCCCTTTGGCAGGGGTACTATTTTATAGTTCCCCTTTTTGTTCGAAACGGCGCCCAACTTGAGTTGGGGGAAGTAAATGGTCGCACCCGCTACCGCCTGATGAGTGGCCGCGTCGATCACACTACCACTTAAAGATTGAGCTCTGAGCCAAAGCGTCGAAACTAAAGATAGCAATAGCAGGAACATTTTATTTGATCGTATCATACAACAGATATAAGTTTAGAAGGAGGATGATCGCGGCAACCACCCAGGCGATGTTCCTGGTCCCCAAACTGTTTAATTTTGCCACCAAAACTACAGTGTTAGATTCATCTAACAAAATAATTATCACACGGATAGCTTTGCCCACTAACAGATCAAACTTTTAGGTATTTTTGAACATGATTTCCCTGACAGAAGAAAACTACTTGAAGGCCTTGTTCAACCTCGCGAACAATGCAGGCGAAGTAAACGTCAACGAATTATCCAAACAGTTGGCTATCAAGATGCCGACTGTAACCAGCATGATGAAAAAACTGGCGGAGAAAAAATTAGTGCATTATGAAAGTTACAAACCCTTACGGCTCACCGAAAAAGGGAAAAAGGAGGCAGCGCTCGTAGTCAGGAAGCACCGCCTGACCGAAATGTACCTGGTAGACAAAATGGGATTCGGGTGGGAAGAAGTACACGATATAGCCGAACAGGTGGAACATGTCCGCTCTGCTGCATTCTTTGATAAAATTGACGAATTGCTGGGTTTTCCGAAATTAGATCCCCATGGCGCGCCTATCCCCGATAAAAATGGAAAGATCGCCTGGATCACCTATGATAAGCTGTCTGACTGCCGTACCGGCGATAGCGTCAAAGTCTCCGCGGTCATCCATACCTCTTCGGAGTTCCTGAAATTTCTCAGCAATCGGGAGATCGGCTTGGGAACGAAGATTAAGATCAGGTCCATCGAACCTTTTGACAGATCGATGGTCGTCACTTATGACAATCGCCAGGAGACCTTAAGCCTCACCGTCTCCGAGCGACTACTTGTAGAAAAGACAAGATGAATCCGATGGGGCTCACTATCGGCAAGTTCGTGCGCGACGGCTAATGCAATGACAAGTGTTCCGCCAATGGGCCCAACATGAAAGCCGGCAGGAAAGAAAGCGCGTTCAGGAGAATAATGACGATGAAAAGAAAAGCGGCAAAGGTCGTGGAGTCGACGGCTAAACTACCGCTACTGAACGGCGAGGGCTTTTTTTGCCGAAGGCTCCCTGCAATCACAAGGGCGCCGGCGATAGGAAGGAATCTGCCGCAAAGCATGACCACAGCGGTGGTGAGATTCCAAAAGACGGTATTGTTACCAAGGCCGCTGAATTCGGAGCCGTTACCAGCCATGGAGGACACGAACTCATATAGGAAAGTAGTAAAGCCATGATACCCTTTGTTCGACAGCCATTGCAAAGATGCATTTCCGCCGGGATAGTGCACATAGACAAAACAGGCGACGGCGGTGAACAACGCCGGCACCAGCATTTGTGCGACACTGACCAGCGACGCTATCTGCATTTCCCGAAGCTCGATCTTCCTGCCAAAAAGTTCCGGCGTCCTGCCGATCATCAACGTCGCGATAAACACAGCAATGATCAGATAAAGGAACATATTGATCCAACCGGTGCCCAGGCCCCCGAAAAAAGCATCTATATGCATGCCCACTAACATGCTGATGCTTCCCAGGGGCATATAGCTGTCATGAGCAGCTACGAGCGTTCCCGCGGGCACGACCATATTGACCCCACTGTAAAAAGCGGAATAAAAAGCGCCAGATCGCAGCTCCTTTCCCTCAATATTGCCGGCCCCGTTCTGTATTCCCATGGCACTTAGAGCCGGGTTCCCCCTTGTCTCCTGAACAATGATGGGAATAGTCACCAACAGGAACCCGATGGTCATGACAGCAAACAGCATTCGGCTAAATCGCTTTGACTTTAGGTATTCCCCGATGCAAAAGACGAAAGCCATGGGAAGCAGGAGAACGATGATCACATGAATGACAAAAGCCCGACAATCCCCTTATCTTGTCAGGGCCGCGGAAAGTCATCGGCATGCCAGTGAACGCAAAGAGAATGGCAACAATCATCGAAAGGGGCAGCAAAATACGGGTAAGAGAGCGAACGAAGTCTTTGTAGAAATTGCCGAGAGATATTGTTTCCAATTCATCCCGGCCTTTTCGTTAATACGGCAGAACCTGTAAAGTCGGTTTTCCAAAGGCTGTAGAAAGTCCAGTAAGGACCTTTTTCCCTGATATACGAGACTCAAATATCTTCCAAGCGGTATAGCCAGGCAAACCGCGACCGCAAATACAAACATGCATATAAGTGTTGGGATGGCCATATTGGTCATGCCACCAATATCGCACCCCTTTTCCAAAGGTATGGTTTTCAAATATTTGTCAGGTTGCAGGGGAATTTGACCCTTTCTATTTGGAAAATCCTTGTTCATTTTGAGAAATGGGCAGCCGATTACGATCATCACACCCCCTCCCGGGAGAAAAAGATCGAATCCTTTTGTCGGCCCGTAGTCCTCATTTGAAAGTAAGGTCCATCGAAATATTATTTGCCCGCAAGTCGGTGGTTTGCATGTAGTGCGCATACCGGATCTCCAGCACCTTCAGGTGGCCGATCACGCCTTTCGGCGGGGCCACGCGGAAACCCGCGCCGAAGGTCTGACTCGTGAACCCGGCCAGGGCATAGTTGCTGGTATAATACTTGTCCGTGATCAGGTGCTTCTCATAGGGCGCAAAATAATTGACGGCCGTCTGTACATAGTAGCGGTAGAAGGGAGCAATGCTGCAAAAAGGGCTGAACTTTATGGGGATCTCGATATTGGCCGTGTTGGATATCATCCCCCAGGTGTCCGCATAGAACCGATAATAGGTCCGGATGATCACGTTATCACCCAGGAAATAATTCAGCCGGAAGCCGATCGGTACTTTAAATCGCTGCGATGGCAGGTTCTCAAGGGTATCCTTGCCGGTATTCAGGAAAACGCGGTGAAAAGGCAATCCGAGATAGCCGCTTTGATAGACCAGGTCAAGCGCCACACTGCCCTGCATCCGCCGATTGATCACCTGTGCGAAGGAAAAGGAAGCGGTGTAGGTGTCCCTGGCTTTGGAAGGTATGACAGTTTTGCTACTACTACTTACGGCCTGGCCATTGACGTAGGTTAACGCCTCCGTACGGCCGCTGGCGGTCGTGATATAGACGACACTATCGGTGACCGACGTACTTTTCACGGAATCGACCGGGATGAATTCGGAAGGCAGGATCATCTTGATCCGGTCCAAATAGCCGGTCAGCTTCGCGCTGAATTCCCCATTGGTCTTCGTTTTCTTTCCCCAGGACGTATTCAGGCCGATAGAATGATAATAGTTATGTTCGGCGGAATAGTAGGCGCCGATCCCGAATGCCGTTCCTTTTTTTCCATTTTCTATGCTCCAGTCGAGCGTGGGATATATCCTGGTCCCGTTGTTACGGGCATGGCCGTTGGAATCCACATAGGCCTGCGAGGCCGCTGTATGATAGTCGATCCCCAGTCCGCCTGAAAGATTGTTCTTGCGCCCTTTGGGGTCCCATCCCACTAGCTTAAACTCCAGGCCATTGGAGAGATCGGTGACGTCGCCATTCCCCTTGTAGTCGGTCCTCCCGCCCATGACGGCTGATTTATCAGCGGTTTGATCATAGTAGCCGGATACGAGGTTTACCTCGTCCAGCTTTAGCTTCCTCGACTTATACCCGGTCGAGTCAGTGTAACTACCTTGTGAAAAGGCGTGTAGGAATAGCAGGAACAGTCCAATTACCGTAAGACAGATCTTTTTCATTTATTGCTTTTTGCCGGGAGATCGCATCCATCGCCATCATCGATCGATCAAATATACGCGAGAAACGCGACCACGGTTGCCGCTTTATCCTTCTCTTCAACCTGCAAGGGAAAAATCTATTTTTGCCCCTGTCAATTCATACCTACCTTAGTAAAAAGTAGCAGCTAATGCGTATCCTGGTGATCGAGGACGAAGAACGGGTGGCAGTTCCGATAAAAAGAGGGCTGGACGAACTGGGGTTTTCCACAACTGTAGTCGCGGACGGGACCACCGGCATGAGGATGGCAATGAGCGGATCTTTTGACCTCATCATCACCGATATTCTCCTGCCCGGCACCAATGGGATCGAGCTCTGCAAGTCGATCCGCCGGGAGCTGCCCGATATCCCCATCATCATGCTCACCGCCCTTGGAACGACGGACGACAAGGTCGAAGGCTTCGACTCCGGCGCCAATGACTACCTGGTCAAACCCTTCGATTTCAGGGAACTCTACGTCCGCATCCGCGAACTCCTTAAACGCAGCCATGCGGCCGGCGACACGACAAAAAAGATCCTCCTGTCCGCGGGAAGCCTGGAGATGAACACCCGGACCATGATCGTCAAACGCGGCGACCAGGAGATCAACCTCACCCGCAAGGAATTCAAACTGCTGGAATACATGCTCAATAACCAGGGTAGGGTGCTCACCAGGGCCGAGATCGCCGAAAACGTATGGGAGACGGCATTCGATACGGGCACCAATTTTGTCGACGTCTATATCAATTATCTCCGCAAAAAGATCGACAGGGGCTTCGACAGGAAACTCATCCATACCCGGCCGGGGATTGGCTTCATCTTAAAGGAACAGGCATGACAATCAGGTTAAAACTGACCCTGCTGTTCTCGGGGCTCTTTGCCTTGCTGCTGCTGGGCTTTTCGCTGGCGGTCTATTTATTCAACACTACACAACGCGAAGAGGCTTATTACAAACGCCTGAAACAGCTGGCGATCACGAAGACCAACTTGCTGTTGGGCGCCAAAGTAAACCCGGCCGTATTACAGCTCATCTATAAGAGTTCACTCAATACCCTGCCACAGGAAGAGGTTGCCGTCTACGATACGACCTACCACATCCTTTACCACGATGCCATGGATATCGACAAGGTAAAAGAAACCACGGGAATGCTGGATACCATCATCCACCTCGGAGAGATCCATTTCTATGTCGAAGACCTACAGGCGATAGGCTTCTCCTATGTCTTTCAGAACAAGACCTATGTCATCACCGCGGCCGCGAAAGACGACTATGGACTAAGCAAACTAGGCACCTTGCGGGCAGCTTTGATCATCGGCTTTCTGCTCGCTGTGCTCGTAACCCTGCTGGCAGGCATTTTTTTTTCCCGGAAGGCGCTCCGGCCCGTGTCCGATATGGTAGGGAAAGTGGGGGAGATCGGCGCCTCCCGCCTCGATCTCCGCATCGACACAGGCAGCGGAAAAGACGAGATGGCCGAGCTCGCCCTTACCTTCAACCAAATGCTCGACCGGCTCGAGAATTCCTTCACCGCGCAAAAGCAATTCGTCTCCAATATCTCGCACGAGCTCCGGACCCCCCTGGCCGCCATCATCACCGAACTGGAGGTTACGGCCATCAATGAACGGTCCGCGCAGGAATACAAGGATATGAACAGACTGGTCCTTGAGGAGGCACGCAAACTATCCCGCCTGTCGACCGATCTGCTCGACCTGGCCAAGGCCAGCTATGATCCTTCGGGCATCACCTTCCGGGAACTCCGGCTCGACGAAGTCCTGCTCGACGCCCGACAGGGCATCCTGCGGGCCAACCCCGATTACAGGGTGGAATTACAGTTTGAAACGGACATCGAAGAAGGAGACCCGATCGCGATCCGGGGCAACGAATACCTGCTGAAAGTGGCATTTGCCAACCTGATCGAGAACGCATGTAAGTTTTCCGCTGGAAGGCAATGCCATGTCACCATCAATTTTCAACAGCACCGCCCGGTGATCACCTTCAAAGATGAGGGGATCGGCATCCCGGCAACGGACCTGCCCTATATCTTCACGCCGTTCTTCCGTGGCGAGAACAAAACTTTCGCTGCAGGAAACGGTATCGGGCTTTCGCTGACGGCCAGGATCGTCCAGCTGCACAATGGAACATTGGAGGTCCGCTCCCGGCGCGGCGAGGGGACCACTTTTACGATCCGCCTGCCCCAATCCTGAGCGAATTCAGGATGCCGCCAGGATTTTCTAAGGATTTTCTAATTTATTTATAACTGATCTCTAACAGGCCCTTCCTGGGAACTGTTCTATTTTTACGGATGGCCATGTCTGCAAACCCGGATCATTCCTTCATACTTCAAAAAGTGCAACCGGCACTACTGGGGCTCATGGACGGATCGGTTTCTACGCTGGCGCCTCTTTTTGCCACTGCGGGGCTCACGCATTCCTCCTCAAAAGCTTTTTTAGTAGGTCTCGCGGCATCGGTAGGCGCCGGCATCAGCATGGGACTGGCAGAAGCGCTCTCTGATGATGGCGAAGTCACGGGACGTGGCAAACCGATTGTCCGTGGCAGTATCACCGGCTTGGCAACTTCCGTCGGTGGCATGTTGCATACTATGCCGTTTTTGATACCCAACCTGACAATAGCGCTGCGAACAGCCTACGTCGTCGTCATCTGCGAATTATTGGCTATCGCCTATATCCGGTACAAATTCATGCATTCCCCACCCGGAAAAACTATTCTGCAGGTGATCATCGGCGGCGGCATCGTATTTATATTGGGCATCCTGCTCGGGCGCATCGGCGTCCCGGATTAGACCCAAAGGCATAACAGAAAGGAAAAGTTGAAGACAAGTATGATGAAACGATCAATTTGGGGACTATTTTTTGGATGCTTGTGCCCCGTTTTATTGCAGGCCCAGGACAATTATGAGATCCAGGTGTACGCGTCCCAGACGGTGGGAAAGGATACGACGATGGTAGAGCTTCACAGTAATTACAGCTTCATAGGCAACGTTGCGGGCGGTGGCGTCGTATCTACTAACCATATGGACCGGGAGACGATCGAGACGACACATGGCTTCACACCCTGGTTCGAAGTGGGGTTTTATATCTTCAACGATTTCGCCGATATGGGCCGCACCAACTATGTGGGAAGTCATTTACGCCCGCGCGTGATGGCCCCTGTAAACTGGCATTGGCCGGTTGGCGTAAGCATTTCATTCGAGGGGGGCTTTGTCAAGGATGGCTATGACCCCGATATCTGGACCCTGGAGATCCGGCCCATCGTAGACAAGCAGCTAGGACCCGTTTACCTGGCGCTAAACCCGGTAGTAGACCTGACGTTCAAGGGCGCCGACGCGGGCCGTGGAGCTATCTTCGCGCCGGATTTCAAGTTCAGCTATCAGATCGGTAAGGTTTGGGCACCGGGCATCGAATACTACGGGTCATGGGGCCCGTTCAGACATTTCGATCCGATAGCCGTTCAACAACACCAATTGGCGATCGCCGTGGACGCCGACTTCGATCCCCGTTGGGAATTCAACGCCGGTTATGTCTTCGGGTTGACACCAAGTATCGATAGGAGTATTTTCAAAGTGATCGTCGGGCGGCGGTTCGGCGGCAAAAAACACGTGACGCACAGTATGACGGCCGTTAGGTATTAGGCCTTGCAAATTAAACCATGAAATGAACACCACTCAAACTATGATCCAAACTATTTTTCTTTCTCTATTGTTGATGACACAGGCCCAGGGATCCTCCTGGCTCAACAACATGCAGGAGGCCAAAGCGCTGGCGCAAAAAGAACACCGGCATATCCTGCTTAATTTTTCAGGCAGCGACTGGTGCGGGCCCTGTATCCTCCTGCGAAAAGAGATCCTGGATGCACCCGACTTTTCTACGCTGGCAGACTCGACACTCGTGTTAGTGAACGCCGACTTCCCGCGCATGAAGAAGAACCAGCTACCAAAAGAGCAGCAAGCGCTGAACGACCAATTGGCGGATCAATATAATGCAAAAGGACAGTTCCCGCTGACCCTTCTGCTGACGGCAGATGGCAAGGTCCTTCAACAGTGGGAAGGGAACCCTGGCATAAAACCGGCGGAATTCGCCGCCAGGGTGAAAGCGCTGATAGACGCCGATCGATAAGACATATGAGGAAGCCAACTGTTTTCACAAGGGCGATGAAGCTGATGGGGAATCACTTCGAACTCAGCGTGGTAGGCAACCGCGAGGAATGGGCCCTTGCAAGAATAGAAGCAGGCGTCAAAGAGATCCAGCGGATCGAACGGCTGCTCACCACGTTCAGTGAAGACAGCGAGACCAACCTCATCAACCGAAGTGCAGGGATTGCCCCGGTAACGGTAAGCCGGGAGGTATTCGAACTGATAGAACGTAGTAAGCGCATTTCCCAGATCACCCAGGGCGCCTTCGACATCAGCTATGGGTCTATCGATAAACGACTTTGGAATTTCGATCCGGGGATGACCAGTCTTCCTGATGAAAAAACGGCAAAGAAGATGGTCCGGCTCATCGACTATAAAAATATCGTGCTGGACCATGCAAGGACCAGCGTCATGCTAAAAGAAAAAGGAATGCGCATTGGATTTGGCGGGATCGGGAAAGGATATGCTGCCGAAAAAGCAAAATCGGTGATGCGGGCCATGGATGTGCCTGGCGGAGTGGTAAACGCTTCCGGCGATCTTACAACCTGGGGCTTCCAGCCGGGCGGCAAGCCCTGGACGATCGGGATCGTGGATCCCGACGCTCCGGGTACAGTGATCGGCGTGCTGGACATCACCGATATGGCCGTAGCGACCTCCGGCAATTACGAGAAGTATGCCCTGATCGACGGGAAACGCTATTCCCATACGATCAACCCCCGTACAGGCCTGCCCGTAGCAGGCATCAAGAGCGTCACCGTTGTCTGCCCTTATGCCGAGATAGCGGATGCCATGGCGACTCCTGTGATGGTGATGGGCGTCAAGGCCGGCATGGACATGATCAACCAATTGGATCACCTCGAGGCGGTCGTCATCGATGACGACGGCCAGGTGTTTGTCTCAAACCATATAAATTTGAAAAAATGAAAAGGCTAAAAACAATTCCACTCAGGGTCTGCCTGTTGAACCTGACCCTGGCAACAGCCGCGGCGCTCGGCTCCTGCACGCCGGTGAAGGAATACCAAAAGAACAGGATCAACGACTCGGAGATGAGCCTGTCCAACCGCAAGGTCGAGAAGAACGAGCTTAACTTCCAATCCTACCGCGAGGGTTCATCAGGCGCCAATGGCGGCAAGACCGGCGGCGGCTGCGGTTGTAATTAGTAAACGAAAAAGAAGAACATGAAAAGGATCTGCCTGACGGTAGTGGGAATGTATATGTTGCTGCTGCACGCTTTTTCCCAGACGGCCAGCAAGGACAGCACCGGGTTCAAACCCAAAAAGCTGACGCTCGACGAAGTCGATCTCGTATCCGGCTACTATACCCAAAATGGCGACCACAGCGCCATCCGTGGGGGCATCGGATCGGAACAAGTCACCGACTTTGCCAATCAGCTTGAATTGAAATGGGTAGGCTATGATGGCAGGCTGCGAAAGAACAGCCTTACCGCCGGGATGGGCGTAGATCATCACACCGCCGCTTCCCAGGCCTGGATCTCCAAGACCGGGGCATCGAAAAGGACCGACGGTCTCAGGCTCTATCCCTCTCTCGACTGGTCGCGCGAGAACGAGCAAAAGGGAAGTTCGATCAGCGCGGGCGCATACTACTCCAATGAATTCAATTATCATTCGATAGGGCTGAATGCGGGAGTGACGCAAAAAACAAAGACCAATGGCGAGTTCGGATTAAAGCTCAGCACCTACCTGGACCAGGTAACTATGATCCTGCCCTCGGAATTCGAGCCGCCGGGCGCCTACACGATCGGCCGCGACGGAGAACTCAAGCATCCGCATTATGGCTCCACCGGACGCCAGACCTATACAGCATCTTTTTCTTTCACCCAGATCATCAATACGCGATTGACTGCTGCCTTCCTGTTCGATCTCGTAGAACAGCATGGATACCTGGGGCTGCCCTTTCACCGGGTATATTTTACCGATGGGACGGATTCGATCGAAAAGCTGCCCTCCCAGCGCTTTAAGGTGCCGATTGGCCTGCGACTCAATTATTTCCTGGGCGACGCGGTCATCCTGCGCGGCTATTACCGGTATTATCTTGACAACTGGGGCGTGCGGTCTCATACCGCCAGCCTGGAAGCCACCCTTAAGCTGACCCCGTTCTTTTCCGTTACCCCGTTCTACCGGTATTATGTCCAGACCTCCGCCAATTATTTCGCACCTTATGAGCAGCATCTGCAGACGGACAGCTACTACTCCAGTAACTATGCCCTGGCCGCCTTTAACAGCAGCTTCTTCGGCGCCGGCATTCGGCTCGCTCCGCCAAAAGGACTCTTCAATACGCACCTGGCGACGATGGAAATACGCTACGGACACTATACGCAGACGACAGACCTGGTATCGGATATTATTTCGTTAAACCTCGGTTTTAAATAACTATAAGCAGTAACCGGTTTTATCTATATAATCATTAATTTTCCCAAAACTCTATTTTATGAAATGGCTGAGATGCTTGATCCTCGCTTTGGTATTCCTGGCCGGCAGCAGCGGCAAGGGCATGCCACCTGCTGCTTCTCATGAGGGCAGCAACGTAAAATACCCGCCACCTGCAGCTCCCCATAAGGGCGGCCGGTTGTTCGTTTCGCATTTTGAGAATGTGCTCGGCACTTCCATGGAGTTAAAGGTCCTGGCCGCGTCAGCCAAAGACGCTTCGATGGCGGAAGCCGCCGCCACAAAGGAGATAGCGAGACTGCAAAAAATTCTAAGCGCTTACGACGATCACAGTGAATTTAGCGGCTGGCTCAGGACGTCCAACGAGGCCGTCCGGGTTTCCCCGGAGTTGTTTGAAGTGCTGGGTCTCTTCGATCAATGGCGGATAGCCAGCGGCGGCGCACTGGACGCCTCCGCCGAAGTCATCACGAAGCTATGGAAGCGGTCCGCCGCTCAGCAGCGTGTCCCGACGGAGCAGGAACTGAGGGCAGCAGTTGGGGAAGTGAAGGAGCCACACTGGACGCTGGACCCCGTCGCCCACACGGCCACCCATCTCAGCCACGCACCATTGATGCTTAATTCCTTTGCCAAGAGCTATATCATCAAACGGGCGGCAGACGCTGCCATGAGGTCAGGGAATACCCGGGCCGTGGTGGTCAATATCGGCGGAGACCTGGTCATCCTCGGAGACCTGAAGGAAACAGTGCAGATCAGCGACCCGAAAGCGGACGCAGAAAATGATCCCCCTATCGATCAATTGGCGCTGGCTAACCGGGCCGTAGCGACCAGCGGGAATTATCGCCGGGGGGAATTGATCGCGGGCCATTGGTATTCGCATATTGTGGATCCCAGGACGGGACAGCCGGCAGACGCGGTGATCAGCGCGACGGTCGTGTCGCCCAGCGCGACGGATGCGGGTGCGCTGGCGACAACCTTCAATGTGCTCACTCCCGCGGAAAGCATTCGGCTGGCCGCCGGTATTCCCGGCGTAGAGTACCTGATCATCACCCGGTCGGGTGAACGCCTGACCAGCCCGGGCTGGCATTTGCTGGAGACACCGGTCGCAGCGTCACCCGCCAGCTCAAAACCGGGCGGAGCTCCCGACTTCGAACTGTGGATCGACCTGGAGATTAACCTTCAGAAAGAAGGGTTTGCCAAACGGCCCTATGTTGCCGTATGGGTGGAGGATGAAAATCACGCGCCCGTGCGGACCATCGCCATCTGGCACGAAAGGGACCGCTATCTGCCCGAACTGAAATCCTGGTATCTAAAATACAGGGACCTGTACAATGCCGACAAAAATACACTGGGCACCGTATCCAGCGCCACCCGTTCTGCCGGCAAATACACCCTAAAATGGGATGGCGACGACGATCGGGGCAATCCTGTGAAGCCGGGTAAGTATACGATAAAGATCGAAGCCGCCAGAGAACATGGCACTTACCAGTTAATGCGGCAGGAACTGAATTGGAATGATACCCCTCAATCAATAAATCTTCCGGGCAATGTCGAAATCGCGTCTGCCTCCCTCGATTACAGGAAGAAAACCTCCGGGAAGTGATCCGTCGATGACCGCAGAAGACCAGAGCGCGGCAAGACCCGCCAGATTGGCCCGGAGACGCAGAATGGCTGCGCTATTCCGGTGGCTGCACATTTATTTGTCAATGCTCAGCTTTGGATTGGTATTTTTCTTTGCTTTGACCGGGCTTACCCTCAACCACGCGGATAAATTCGGCGATCAGACCCAAACAAAGCAGGATAAAGGGGCATTGGACGTTCGCTGGGTAAAGACACCGGACACCCTGAAAATAGCGAGGCTGGAGATCGTAGAATATTTCCGCAACCAATACGCCATTAGGGCGGCGCTAAGCGATTTCCGGATAGACGATTCGCAGATCGGCGTTTCTTTTAAAGGACCGGGGTTTGCAGCCGACGCGTTCATCAACCGGGACAACGGAGCATATGAATTGACGAGGACCAGCGCAGGCTTTGTAGGGGTCATCAATGACCTCCACAAGGGCAGGGATACGGGGAAGGTATGGTCGGTAGTGATAGATGTATCGGCCGTGCTGCTTACGCTGGTATCGCTGACCGGCATGGTGCTGCTGCTCTATCTGAAGAAAAAGCGTTTTAGCGGGCTGCTCGTCGCCGCATTGGGATTGCTGCTGGGGTATATCGTCTATAAGATTTGGGTAAACTAAGGCGCTGTATTTTTCATTCGTTAAAACAAACAGAAATGAATCGGAACCTGTTTCTCATCATCGCGATCGCTTGCACTGGCTTCGGCCTGCTTGGAACCTCACCCGCTGTGGCGCAGGCAGAGCATAAGGACTCTCTCGTAAACAATATCAGGCTCGCCCCGGAACAGCTAAAACCCTTCGAAGGCTTTTACCAGTCTCCGCAGAATAAAGACATGGTGGTGCACATTACCGCCGGGGAGAACGGGCTCAATGCCAAACTCCTCTGGAATAACGGCGAGATGCACCTGCTGCCCGAATCGACCATGGGCTTCGTCAGCAAAGAAGGCGGTGACGGGGGCCCCATCCACCTCGTCTTCCACAAGGACTCCACGGGCGGGATCAACCAGTTGAATGTCGCCAACAATGGGGTTTGGAACAGGTTAAAGGATTATAAGCAGGTGGTGAAAAAAGAAATGGAGCATACCCCCGCACAATTAGCGCAATTCCAGGGATTGTATCAACTGCAGGGGGGTGATTTCCAGTTCCTGCGATTCTCCGAGCGGGAAAACAAGCTCGTGCTAAGGCAAATGTGGGATGGCAATGAGATCAACTTCTTGCCAGAAACCGAACTGGCTTTTTTTTCCAGGGAGATGCCGCAGTTATCGCTTGACTTCAGCAAGGACAAAGATGGAAATATTACCCAGGTACTTGCGTTCAAACATGATGTCGCTTTGGGATGGAAAGGAAATGCCGGTTACCCCGCTGGCGGACACCTATTTTTACAATAGCGCCCAATCCTATCCCTTGCAAATCGTAATGGGGCAGGACGGAAAGGTCAGCCAGGTACTGCTATTAGGGAAAAGCGAATTCAAGAAGGTGGCCGATTAGCCCCGCCAAATTTTCCAGGTTTTAAGTGGAATCGCCATTGCCAACAAAAAAAATTTGCGTATCCACTACTTTATCGTAATATTGCAATGAAACAATAGACATATGGGCCTGACCAGATCCGAAATATTTACCGACAAACAGAACAAGCTCGCGGGTATGATGAAGGCCCTGGCCCATCCGGCCCGGATCGCCATCATCCAATACCTGATCAGGGCCAATGCCTGTGTGAACGGCCAATTGGTCGAAGAACTGGGCCTGGCCCAGCCGACGATCTCTCAACATTTGAAAGAACTAAAGAACGCGGGCCTGATCCAGGGCACCATCGAGGGCACCAGCATATGCTATTGTATCGAGCCAAAGACCTGGGCCCTCTATCAAAAGGAATTGGGCGCGCTGTTCGCGGCCTACAAGGGTGGCGACAACTGCTGCGGATAATTAAAACATCTATATATGGAAACGACGGAACAAATAAAGGACATGGTCCGCCAGAAATACAGCGAGATCGCCCTCCAGGACAAGGAAACCAACGAATCCTCCTGCTGCGGCTCGGGTTGCTGCTCCACCGAAGTCTACAACATCATGACAGATGACTACACCCAACTCGAAGGCTACAACCCCGACGCCGACCTGGGCCTGGGTTGCGGCCTGCCCACCCAATTCGCGCAGATCAAAAAAGGCGACCTGGTCATCGATCTGGGCTCCGGCGCCGGTAACGACTGCTTCATCGCCCGCAAGGAAACCGGCGAGACCGGCCGCGTCATCGGCATCGATTTCACGCCGGCCATGATCGAGAAAGCCCGCGCCAATGTCGATAAATTGGGCTACAACAATGTCGAGTTCCGCCAGGGCGACATCGAGAAAATGCCTGTTACCGCCAATATCGCCGACGTCATCGTCTCCAATTGCGTCCTCAACCTGGTCCCCAATAAATACGGCGTCTTCCAGGAGATCTACCGCGTCCTAAAACCCGGCGGTCACTTCAGCATCTCCGACATTGTCCTTGTCGGCCAATTGCCCGGGAAGATCCAGCAAGCCGCCGAAATGTATGCCGGCTGCGTCGCAGGCGCCATCCAGAAAAAAGAATACCTGGACCTGATCCATGGCACCGGTTTTACCGCCATCACCATCCAAAAGGAAAAGCCCATCATCGTCCCCGACGACATACTCGGCCAGTACCTCAACCAGGACGAGATCACCGACTTCAAACAATCTGGTACCGGCATCTACAGCGTCACGGTCTTTGCCCAGAAGCCAGTGAACGCTAAGACCTGCTGCAGTCCCGACTGTTGTCAATAAATCACAACGGGGAGGCCCATGCCCCCCTTCACTATAAGAAGAGCAATCTTTCATGAGCGCAAACAACTACAAGCCCTCAGGACAAAAAAAACTGAGCTTTCTCGACCGGTACCTCACCGGTTGGATCTTCGCCGCGATGGCCATAGGCGTCGCCCTGGGTTATTTCATACCCGGAACGGCCGCCTTCGTCAACAGCTTCCAATCCGGCACCACCAACGTGCCCATTGCCATCGGCCTTATCCTCATGATGTACCCGCCCCTGGCCAAGGTCAAATACGAACAGCTTGGCAAGGTCTTTAAGAATACCAAGATCCTCACCCTCTCACTGGTCATGAACTGGGTGATCGGTCCCATCCTCATGTTTGTCCTGGCCATCGTATTCCTGCGTGACAAACCGGATTACATGGTCGGCCTCATCATGATCGGCATTGCCCGTTGTATCGCCATGGTCATCGTATGGAACGAACTGGCCGAAGGCAACCGCGAATATGCCGCCGGCCTCGTCGCCCTCAATAGCATCTTCCAGGTCCTTTTCTACAGCCTTTTCGCCTGGCTCTTTATTACCGTACTACCGCCCTACTTCGGCCTCAAAAGCCTCGCCATGGACATCAGCATCGGCCAGATCGCCCGCAGCGTCCTGGTCTACCTCGGCATCCCCTTCGCCGCCGGCTTCATCACCTGGTACGCCTTACTAAAAGCTAAGGGAAAAGAATGGTACGAAACAAAATTCATCCCGAAGATCAGCCCCATCACCCTCATCGCCCTGCTCTTTACCATCGTCGTCATGTTCAGCTTAAAGGGGCAATTGATCGTCGCTATTCCGCTCGACGTCGTACGCATCGCCATCCCGCTTGTCATCTATTTCGCCCTCATGTTCCTGATCACTTTTTTCTTCGGCAAATCCCTGGGCGCCGACTATTCCGAAATCGCCGCTTTGAGCTTCACGGCCGCCGGCAACAATTTTGAGCTGGCCATAGCCGTCGCCATCGGCGTCTTCGGTATCAATTCCGGGGAGGCCTTCGCCGGGGTCATCGGGCCCCTGGTAGAAGTACCCGCCCTGATCCTCCTGGTCAACGTCGCCTTCCGGCTTCGTAAAAAATATTTTGCTGGCAGTGCGCCCGCAAAAAACCTACAACCCTCATCTCATCAATAAAATTATACAACACCCACTGAGATGAAAATTGCCCTATTCAGCGATATACATGCCAATCTTCCCGCCCTCGAAGCCTTCTTTGCCAGCCTCGAACAACAAAAGCCCGATGCCATCTACTGCCTCGGCGACCTGGTCGGCTACAACACCTGGCCCAACGAGGTCATTAACGAAATACGCCGCCGCGGCATTCCCACTATCGCCGGCAACTATGACTTCGGCGTGGGCCGCACCAGCGACGATTGCGGCTGCGCCTACAAGACAGATGAAGAGAAAGCCAACGGCGCCGTCTCTATTTCTTATACCAACCACGTCGTCAAGGACGAAGAGCGCGCTTATCTGCGGACCCTGCCCGCTCATATCAAACTGGAATTTCAATTGAACAGCGACAAGCTGAATTTGCTCCTGGTCCACGGCAGCCCCCGCCGCGTCAATGAATACCTGTTTGAGGATCGGGAAGAAAGATCCATGCTCCGGATTATGCAGGATGCCGATGCCGATATTATGTGCTTCGGTCACACCCACAAGCCCTACCACCGCATCCTGCCGTCCATTCTCCCTGGAACCGACCCCTCGACCGATCCCCAACCCGCCAGATCTGATCCCCAACCCGCCGCATCCGGACAGCCCTCCCATTACCGGCATGCCATCAACATCGGCTCTGTCGGCAAGCCCAAGGACGGCGACCCTCGCGGCGGCTATGTCCTGCTGCATATCAACGATCACAGCAACACGACCGACAAAGAAAGCATCCAGGCAGAATTTATCCGCTTTGAATATGACGTTGAAAAAGCCGCCCGGGCGGTCGAAGACAGTCTCCTGCCCCAGGCTTTTGCTGACGCGCTGCGTAACGCCCGATAGGTGGCCCGGCACCCTGTCAATGCCGAATACCGTAACTTACTATAAAACCTGAGGCATGAAACTACTGATCATCGAAGACGAGCCGAGCTTGCTGACCGCCATCGTGCAGTACTTCCAACAGGAAAAATTCCTCTGTGATACCGCCAGCACCTACGAAGAAGGCATCAGGAAAATAGAGGACTTCCAATTCGACTGCATCATCCTGGACCTCAACCTGCCCGGCGGCAGTGGCCTCCAACTCCTCCAATACCTCCGCCACAACAAAAGCAGGGACGGCGTCATCATCATTTCCGCCCGCAATTCCGTAGACGACCGCATCACCGGCCTCGACATCGGCGCCGACGACTACCTGACCAAACCCTTCCACCTGCCCGAGCTCAACGCCCGCGTAAGGGCCCTCATCCGCCGAAAATACGCCGAGGGCGCCAGCCAGCTCGAACTCGGCCCCCTAACTATCGACCTGCTCGCCAGGACCGTCGTATATGCGGACCAGGCCATTCCGCTCAGCAAGAACGAATTCGACCTTCTCCTGTTCCTGATGACCAACAAGAACCGCGTCGTCAGCCGCCAGGCCATCGCCGAACACATCCACGACGGCCCCTCCGAACAGATCCCATCCGCCGACTTCGTGTACTCCCATATCAAGAACCTCAAAAAGAAACTAAAGGAAAAGGGCTGCAACGACACTATCCAAACCGTCTATGGCTTAGGCTACAAACTATCCCTATGAGCAAATCCCTGCAGCAAAAAAATACCCGCTATTTCCTGATCTGGCTGCCCCTGGTCCTGCTCATCGGCACCGGGTTGTTTTATATACTGATGAGCACACACGCTCATCACATGGCCGAAGAGCAGCTCGAACTTAAACAGGAAAATATCTGGAACGCGTTCCTGACCAACAGGGACAGGCCCGCATCCAACATCACCGGCGAATACGAATTGGTAAAAGGGTATCCCGCCCGCAACGACCTGCTGGACAGACAGCGCGACACGACTATCTATTATCCGGTCAATAAAGAATGGGTTGCCTTTAAAACACTGACCGAGCAACATCTATTAACTATAAATGCTCAACGTTACCAACTGACCACTTATGTTTCTTCCAGGGAAATAACCCACCTGATCATCAAAGCTTCCATAGCCGAAGCCCTCGTCTTTGTCTTACTGCTGGTCGCCATTGTTATCATTAATAGAAAAAGTTCCGGCTGGTTATGGAAACCCTTTTACGCCACCCTGAACCAGCTACAGGAGTACGACATCACCCAAAACCGATCCCTTCCCCTCCCCGAACAAACCGGCACCCGGGAATTCGACCAGCTCAACCGGGTCCTCACCCGCCTCATCGGCCACGCACACCTGGCCTACGACAACCAAAAACAATTTGTCGAAAACGCCGCCCATGAACTGCAAACACCCCTAGCCGTTATCCGCAGCAAGCTTGACCTCCTCATCAACTCCTCCACCCTCACCGAGGAAACTGCCAACCTCCTGGCTGACATCACCCGGGCCAACGACCACCTGAGCCAGCTCAACAAAAACCTCCTCCTGCTCACCAGGATCGACAACAACCAGTTTCCAGAACGGATGCAGGTCTCCCTGTCCGACGCGCTCGAAAAACTTATCGCCTATTACCAGGCCTTCTATGACGGCAACCTGCCCGCTATCGCAACATCCATCGAGCCCGGCGTCCGGCTAAACGCCAACTCCTCCCTCATCGAGATCCTGATCAACAACCTCGTCAGCAATGCCATCCTACACAACCTCCCCGGCGGTTGGGTCCGGATCCGGCTGAGCCCGCAGGAACTGAGTATAGAAAACACCGGGCCGTCCATCGAAGGCGACACTGCCCGGTTATTCGAGCGCTTCACCAAGGGCCAGGAACAATCCCGCACCACCGGCCTCGGCCTATCCCTGGTCAAACGCATCTGCGCCATCTACCAGTTTGATGTTCAGTACCATTATGCACAGGGTATACACCGGGTCACCGTCAGCTTCCCCCCCGCATAGAAACGGTAGCCAAGTTTTTCTTAGGTGGGAAGGGCTCCGTCGCCTCCAAAATTATTTCTAAATCACCCGGTAGCTTTGTCGTAAGACGAAAGCCAACCCTTCTATGTACATCCAACGAACCATCGCTGTCCTCCTGTATTTCGCCTTCGGCGCCTCCTGCCTGTGGTCCAACGGGGCCACCGCGCAAAACCCTGCACAAGGCACAGCCGCCGGTGCCACCCAAAAAAGGACCCTGTCCATCCGGGACGTCCTCGCCCTCGTACAGACCGGACAACCTCAACTCCAGGCCTACCGGGACCAATCCACCGCCATTGGCTACAATGTCCGCCTGGCCAAAAACACCCTGGTACCCGACCTCACCGCCGGCTATCAGGCCGGCTACGCCACCGACAACAATATCACCGGCATGAGCTATCCCGGCCTGTTGATGCCCCTTTCCGGGCCGGTATTCGCCAACAGCTCCAATACCCTGATCCCCGGTACCGCCCTGGCCGGCCTCCTGCAATGGACGCCCCTCACCTTCGGCCAACGGGCCGCCGCCGTCGACAAAGCCGCCGCCCAATACAAACTATCCGGCAGCGCCTACGACAACGCCCTTTTCCAGCAACGCTACGCGGGCATCCTCGTCTATCTCGACATCCTCTATCTCCAAAAGCTCCTCGCCAGCCAGCAAGCCAATATCGACCGAACCCAAACCGGCCTTGAACAGTCCCTCATCCTTACCCAAAAGGGTTTGCGTCCCGGTCTCGACAGCGTACAATTCCAATCCCTATATGCCCAGGCCGTCATGGAACGCCTCAGCACCCAACGCCTATACCAGTCCGAAGAGCTCGAACTCTGCCGGCTCACTGGCCTCAACAGCCAGCCTGACGACCTGGTATTCTCCGACACCCTGATCACCGCAGGACTGCCCCGGGTACCCGATACCAGCGGCGCCTACACCCAACATCCCGGTTACCAGTACCAGCAGGCCCAGGTCGCTCTCAGCGCCTCCAACCTAAAAACCATCGACCGGGCCTGGCGACCCAAGCTCGACCTCTGGGCCAACGCCTACTCCCGCGGCTCCGGTATCGCCGGCGACGGCGCCATCGACAAAGCCGAAGGCTGGGCCCTATCCCGCACCAACTACGGCGCCGGCGTCCAGCTCAGCTTCCCCATCCTGTCATTTGCCAAAGTTAATATCCAGAAAAAGCAATACCGTTCCCTCCTCCAGGCCGATCAGGACCAGCTCGCCCAGGTCTCCGTCAACCTCCAGCGACAAGTAGAAACGGCCGAGTCCAATTACCGGCAGAACCTGCTCATCGCGGACCAGGCCCCCATTCAATCCAAAGCCGCCCGCTTATCCTACGAAGGCCTCCGGCTTAGCTATCAAAACGGGCTCGTCGATTTTACCCGCCTGACCCAGGGACAATATCAACTACTCAATGCGGAAATGATGGAAGCGAACGCCTATTTACAAGTATGGCGGTCCCTGCTCGATATCGGCGTATCAAAAGGCAAGCTCGACCTATTTACCAACCAATTGAAATAATTATAGCCCAATACCATGAAGCTCATAATTGCAGCCCTACGACATCCCATTACGATCCTGGTAACAGTGATTGCGATCCTCTTTTTCTCCTACCTGGCCATCCGCAATACCAAGATCGACATCTTCCCCCGTCTCGGCCTGCCTACCGTCTATGTGGCACAGCCCTACGGCGGCCTGTCCCCCGAGCAGATGGAAGGGTTTATTACCTCCTACTATGAGTACCATTTTCTCTATATCACCGGCGTAAAATACGTCGACTCCAAAAGCATACAGGGTGCCGCCCTCATCAAACTCGAATTTAATGAAGGCACCGACATGAGCCAGGCCATGGCCGAAGTCGTGGGCTATGTCAACCGGTCAAGGGCCTTTATGCCCCCCGGCACCGTGCCCCCCTTTATCACCCGCTTCGACGCCGGCAGCGTCCCGGTCGGCCAGCTCGTCTTCAGTTCCGACAGCCGTTCCCTGGGCGAGATCTCCGACCTCGCCCTATTCCGCGTCCGCCCCATGTTCTCCACCCTGCCCGGCGTCTCCGCCCCGCCCCCCTTCGGCGGCAACCAAAAGACCGTCGTCGTCACGGTCGATCCCGAAAAACTGCGCGGCTACAACCTGTCCCCCGACCAGGTCGTTCAATCCCTCGTCAAATTCAACAGCATCACCCCCGCCGGCGACGTCAGCATCGGCGACAGCACCTACCTGACCCCGCAGAACAGCGTCATCGAGAACATGCAGGACCTCCAAAGCGTCCCGTTGCAACTTGGTAACGGCCCTGCCGTCTATATCCGCGACATCGCCACCGTCAGCCTCGGCGCCGACATCACCACCAGCTATGCCCTCATCAACGGCAAACGCTCCGTCTATATTCCCGTCACCAAACGCGCCGACGCCTCCACCTGGGACGTCGTCCAACGGGTAAAAGCCGCCCTGCCAGACATGCAAACCGCCATCCCCGCAGACATCCATGTCTCCTACCAATTCGACCAGTCGGGTTATGTGATCAACTCTATCAAGAGCCTCCTCTTCGAGGGAGGCCTGGGCGCGCTTCTCACCGGACTCGTCGTCCTGCTCTTCCTGCGTGACGGCCGTAGCGCCCTCATCGTCATCATGACGATACCCCTGGCCCTGCTCTCTGCCGCTACCTTTCTTTTTCTTTTCGGTCAGACCACCAACATCATGACCCTCGGCGGCCTCGCCCTCTCCGTGGGCATCCTCGTCGACGAAGCTACAGTCACCATCGAAAATATTCACCGCCACCAGGAAATGGGCCTTGGGCCTGTTCCCGAAATTAGGCCACCGGCCCATTTCGCTAATGATGGGCCTTCGGCCAACCGACCCTTGGTCGGTTTAAGGGGTAAAAACAGAGGCCGGGCCATCGCCGACGCCTGCCTGGAGATCGCCGGACCAAAACTATTGATCCTCTTAAGCATCCTCGCCGTCTTCGTACCCGCCCTCTTTATGAACGGCGTACCCAAGGCCATGTTCCTGCCCCTATCCCTGGCCGTTGGCTTCGCCATGATCGCGTCGTTCCTGTTGTCCCAGACCTTTGTGCCCGTCGTCGCCAACTGGATGCTGAAACCTCATTTGGGCGGCAGCCTCCATCCGGACAACGCTTTCACATCAACCGCATCGCAGCCGAAGCCCTCCGCCTTCGACCGCCTCAAAGCCCGTTACATCCGCAGCGGCGAACGCCTCCACGCCAGCTATGCACTTGTCAGCACCGTCTTCGTCGTAGTGGCCCTAGCCCTCGTCTGGCTTCTCTTCCGCTTCACCGGCACCGAGCTTTTCCCCGGCACCGACAGCGGCCAGGCCCAGGTGCGGCTGCGCCTGCCTGTAGGCTCCCGTTTCGAGCGCACCGAAGACGCCACCCGCAAGCTCCTGGCCCTTACCGACAGCATCGCCGGCAAAGGCAACGTCGACATCACCTCCGCCTTCATCGGCACCCAGCCCGCCAGCTACCCCGTCAACTATATCTATCTATGGACCGGCGGCCCCAACGAATCCGTCACCAAGATCAAGCTCAAACCCGGCGCCCTCGCCATCGGTGTCTTCCGGGAATGCCTACGCGCCGCTGTAGCCAAAGACATGCCCCGCGTAAAAATATCCTTCGAGCCGGGCGACATCGTCGAACAGGTCCTGAACCTCGGCACCAACAACCCCGTCGAGATCGCCGTCGTCAACCGAAACCTCGACGAAGGGAAAAAGACCGCCCAAAAGCTCTTGCAAAAACTATCCGCCCTCCCCGAACTACGCGACCTCCAGATCGCCACCCCCCTCGATTATCCCGCCATCAAATTGGACGTGGACCGCATCCGGGCCGGCCAGCTCGGCATTACCGGCGATGAAGTCGCCCGCTCGACCGTCGCCGCCACCTCTTCCAGCCGGTTCACGGCCCCCAGCTATTGGCTGGACCGCACCACCGGCACCGCCTACCAGGTCCAGGTGCAATACCCTTCTTATCGCATGAACAGCACCGCCCAGCTCGAAGCCATCCCCGTCTCTTCCGGCCAGGGCGGACAAACCCATTACCTCAGCGAGCTCGCCACCTGGAAACGCACCACCGTACCCGGCGAATACGACCGCCTCAACCAGCAACGTTATATTACCATCACCGCCAATGTCCAGCCTGAAGACAAAGGCGCGGTATTCAACAAAGTACGCAAGGCCATCGCCGACATGGGCAAACTGCCCAGCGGCGCCAGGATCCTGCTACGCGGCCAATCCGATCTTTTAGACCAAACCCTGCAAAGCCTGCAATTCGGTCTGCTCGTCGCCGTGGTCGCCATCTTCCTGGCCATGGCCATCTACTTCCAATCGTTCAGGGTGGCCGTCGTGACCCTATCCATCATCCCTGCCGTCATCGCCGGCGCCCTCTGCCTGCTCTTCCTTACCGGCAGCACCCTGAACATCCAGTCCTATATGGGCATCATCATGGCCGTCGGCGTCGCCATCGCCAACGCCGTGCTCTTTCTCACCAATGCCGAGCAGCTGCGGAAATCCGGCGCCACCCAATTCCACATGACCGCCGCCGGCAACCGTCTGCGGCCCATCCTCATGACCAGCACCGCCATGATCGCCGGCATGATCCCCATGGCCCTGGGCCTCACCGAAGGTGGAGACCAAACCACACCCCTGGGCATCGCCGTTATCGGCGGCCTGCTCTTTTCCGCAGTCAGCGTACTTTTCTTCCTGCCCCATGTCTATCAATGGCTCATTGGCAGAAAGACCTACCAGCCCGTTTCCTTATACCCCGACGACAAAACCTCAAACACTAATGCTATTTAATATGCGATATACATTCAGAACCCGCTTACTTTCCTTTGGCGCCATGCTCCTATTATTCACCGCCTGCAATACCGCAAAAACGGACCCGGCAATCACCGGCGCCGCCACATCGGTCGCCGCCGCTCAGGCCGCAGACACCGTACAAGCCTTCCTGTTAAAAACCGACACCCTGAAAAAGGTCGTCGAACTACCCGGAGAGCTCCTCCCCTACCTGCAAACCGACCTCTTCGCCAAGGTCCAGGGCTACGTCCAGGCCATGAAAGTCGACATCGGCGACCGCGTCCGCAAGGGCCAGACCCTCGCCATCATCCAGGCCCCCGAAGTCAATACCCAGGTCGCTCAATCCCTGGCTGCCGTCCAGGCCGCCAAGGCTAAGCTCACCGCCAGCAGCGACAACTATATCCGGCTGTACCAGGCCTCCCAAAGCCCTTCTCCCGGTATCGTCGCCCCGGTCGACCTGGTCAACAGCCGAAACCAAATGCTCGCCGACAGCGCCTCTTATGAAGCCCTACGGCAGCAATCCAATGCCTACAAAGAAGTATCAGGCTATCTCTACGTGACCGCACCCTTCGACGGCGTCATCACCGCCCGCAAAGCCGACCCCGGCGCCCTCGTCAGCAGCAACGCCATGCTCCTCACCGTCCAGGATAACAATACCCTTCGCCTGCGCGTAGCCGTCCCCGAGATCTACGTCTCCACCGCCGGCGGCAATAAGACCCTTTCCTTTAGCGTCGACGCCTACCCCCAGCAGCGCTTCACCGGCGCCCTTACCCGTAAGACCGAAACCATCGACCCCGCGACGCGTACCGAGCTCTGGGAATTCGACGTCGACAACCGCCCGCACCTCCTGAAAGCCGGCACCTTCGTCTATGCGAAGATCGCCCTCGGCCGAAGCACGCCCTCCTTCGTATTGCCACCGTCCGCCATCGCCACCACGCTCGAACGAAAATTTGTCATCTGCGTAAAAGACGGCAAAGCCGAATACGTAGACGTCCGCCAGGGCATGACCACCGACGCCGGCGTCGAAGTCTTCGGCAACCTGCTCATCGGCGATACCCTTGTCACCAAAGCCACCGACGAACGAAAGCCCGGCACCGCCGCCTACTGGAAACTTCATTGACCCGAAAGCGTTAATTTGCCTGACCACACAAAAAATATTGCTATGGATCGTCGAACCTTCTTACAAACAGGCGGCTCCGTCCTGCCCCTCACCAGCCTTCTCCCCGCCGGCGCCCTGGGGCTGCTCGGCGCAGCAACCGTCCAGGTCAATAAAGCGCCCGGGTCACAGACCACGCCCACCAGATCCAGGGACCTCGACGAACCCGCCGACTACACCCTCCGTATCGGCACTGGCCTGGTCGAAGTAGCGCCCCAGCATATCATCTCCACCACCACCTATAACGGACAATTCCCCGGACCGCTCCTCCGCTTCAAAGAAGGCCAGCGCACCGTCGTCGATATATACAACGACACCGACCGCCCCGAACAGTTCCACTGGCATGGTCAGTTCACGGCCATAGACGTCGATGGCGCCGCCGAAGAAGGAACGCCCTACATCCCCGCCCACGGTATGCGCCGGGAAATCTTCAGCCCCAAGCCCGCCGGACTGCGGTTCTATCATACCCATACCATCGCCGGCCCCGACCTGAACGCCGGGCAATACAGCGGCCAGGTCGGCCCGGTATACATCGATCCGGCCACGCCCCTCGTATCCGCCGCTCATTACGATCGCGAAGAATTTATCGTGCTCAAAGAATTCAGTCCCTATTTTATGCGGGGCGGCGACATGGCCATGGACTTCCTGGCCGGCAAGGAGATCCCCGAACTAAAAGCCAAGCAGGAAGCCGCAGAAAAGCAACATCCCGGAACACCCAAGGGATACGAAGTCGGCTACAAAATATTTACCATCAACGGTCATCAGCTCGGCCATGGAAAACCCATCTCCGTCAAACACGGCGAACGTATCCTGTTCCATATCCTTAACGGCAGCGCCACCGAGATCCGCAGCCTTGCATTGCCCGGACACACTTTTACAGTCGTCGCCCTCGACGGCAACCCCGTACCCCATCCCGCAGAAGTCCCCGTCCTCTGGATCGGCACCGCCGAGCGCATATCCGCCATCGTGGACATGAACCACCCCGGCGTATGGGTCATGGGCGATCTCGCCGACGACGATCGCGGCAATGGCATGGGTACAGTCGTACATTATGAAGGTCTCTCCGGCAGACCCCAATGGATCAATCCCAAACCCTTTTCCTGGGATTATACCCGCTTCGGCCGGCACGATACCCCCGCCCCCGAGCCCGACGAAGTCATCAACATGACCTTCGCCAAACAACAAGCTGCCGACAAAGGCTTTAACCGCTGGACCATCAATGGCGTGGCCTTCGACATGATGAAAATGGCACCCATGTTCCATGTAAAGCAAGGCAGGCGATACCGCCTCCATATGCGCAACGCCTCCGATGATATCCATCCCATGCACCTGCACCGGCACAGCTTCGAGATCAGCCGGATCGGCGGTAAGCCTACCTCGGGCATCATCAAAGACGTCGTCATGCTGGGCGGCTTTCAGGAAATGGACGTCGACTTCACCGCCGACAACCCCGGCCTCACCCTTTTCCACTGCCATATGCAGCTCCATATGGATTTTGGCTTCATGGCCCTGTTCGACTACCTATCATAACGCATGGGAATATCCTTCAGCATCGCATTGATGCCGGACAAATCAATATCCTGGAATTTATCCTCCTTCCGAAGCAGACGTGGGCATAGTCACCCTCAAGCTACATCCCTTACCCGGCGCGGTGTTCAAATCCACCCTCCCATTAAAGAGCCTCGCCCGATCATAAATATTGGCCACGCCGATGCCCCGGCTCACCTGTCCGGGATCGAACCCGACGCCATCGTCCTCTATCAGCAGATAAACCTGCTCGTCCGCCATCCACAATTGCAGGGATACCCGCTGCGCCTGGCTATATTTGATGATGTTCTTCACCTGCTCCTGGATGATGCGAAAAAGCGTCATCCGGATATTGTACTCGACCTCTTCAATTTCTTTCTCGTTGCGGACGGTGAAGTCCGTTCGGAAGATCGCCGCCAGTATCAGATCGTCGACCAGGTTCCTGACACAGGGGATCAGGCCGAGGTCCATCAGCCGCGGCGATACCAGGCCTTTCGAGAGTTTCCTGATCTCATCGATAGCCATCAGAATGAACGCTTCTGTCTTTATCTTTAGGACAATTTGGTCATGGCCTGTCGGTTTGATCAGGTCCAGGTACAATTTGCTGGTAAACAGGATCTGGTTCACATTGTCATGTAATTCCTGACCGATCGTAGTGCGCTCGTGTTCCCGCGCCCGAAGGATGGCTTCATTCACGATACGCCCAAAGCTGGGGGAGTCTTCATAGGGTACAGGATCAGTGTTTTTTTCCGTGGTTTTCCATAGTCGTTCGACGACTAAAAATCGTTCACCGGCAGGCTCATCGCCGACAATTTGACTGATCTCCCAATTGAAGATCTTATCCGTCCGCTCTTTGAGTCGAACGGCGGCCGAAGCCTGCCGGCCAGTAAGTACAGCACAGGCCAGCGTGTGGCGGCAAATTTCCAGGTCATCCGGGTGCACATAATCGAACCAGGTCTCATGCATTATCTTGATAACGCTGGCCTTTAGCTCTTTCTGGAATTGGGAATTGATGAAAACAAATCTTCCATCGGAATCGATCACAGCAACACAACAAGCAGTTTCCATTCTTATATTTATCTATTTTTTCTCACTCATCATTTTCACCAGCAGTTTGAATTCATTAGACTTATCGAAAAAATGCCTGGCGCCTAGCTTTTTACAGGTCTCGCGGTAACGTTCGCCGGCATGGTTGCTGATGACCGCGGTTTCGACCGAAGGGTAGTTTTCACCGAGGAATTTCAATAGGTCGAAATTGATCCTGCCGCCCAGGAAAATGTCCATAAGTACCATATCTGGCTCTGCCTCCTCCACGATGCCGATGGCTTCGCTGTAGGAACTGGCCTGGAAGATGATCCGGATATTTTCGAGTTCCTGCAGGAGACCGAGCACTTTATCGACGATCAATAACGAGTCGTCTATTAACAGCACTACAAGCTTATCGTTGTCGTTGGACATGCAAATTTTATTTTGCAAAGCAAGGATATTCTCAGGCGACGGCAAATAGACCGGCTTGTAATTGTGTTGTCCTATTTTTGGAGGGATTTTGTAGTCATCCAACTACAAGGATCAAAGCAGGTTATGGTTCATGGCGTACATGGTAAGCTCCGCATTGGTCTTGATGTTCATTTTTGACATGACCCGCGTGCGGTATGTACTAATGGTAGTTGTGCTCAACGAAAGCTGGGCGGCGATCTCGGAGACCAGCCGGCCGGCGGCCAGGAGCTTAAATACGTCGAATTCCCTGTTGGACAGGTACTCATGCGGCAATTTCTCCTTTTCCTGGATCACTACACTAGCTAGCTTTTCAGCAGTGGAGGGGGAGATGTATTTTCTTCCTTCCAGCACCAGCCGCACCGCTTTCACCAGTTCTTTCGGGGCCGTGGCCTTGGTCAGGTAACCGGCGGCGCCTGCTTTCAGCGCCCGGATCGCATAGTGATCCTCCGGATGTATGCTCATGATCAGGACGGGCGTGTCCGGCAGCATTTCCTTGAGCTGATGGAGCGCATCGAGACCGCTTCTTCCGGGCATCGACAGATCCGAAATGATGACATCCCAGTGCCCGTCCATCGCCTTTTTGATGAGGTCCTCGGAATTGTCCACCTCCTCGATCACCGCGGTCGAAAATTCTTCCAACAGGATCTGTGACAGGCCCTTTCTTACTACTGCATGGTCATCGGCGATGAGGATCTTCATCATCTTGGAAGGATTGATTGATTCGTTTTGACTGGAACGCACACGGTGACGGTGGTACCGGCGCCGGGGCTGCTCGAAACCGAACATGTCCCACCCATCATGGCCGTTCTTTCTTTGATCCCCAGGAGCCCGAAACCTCCTTTTTTCCCTGTCGCCTGCATGTCGAATCCTTTTCCGTCGTCTGCGACTTCCAGGACCAGATCGCCTTCTATCAGCTTTAGGCTTCCGGAAACGCTGCTTGCCTGAGCATGGCGGGCGACATTGGTCAGCGATTCCTGGTAGATACGAAACAAGCCCGTGACGATAGCGGCGTCGATCCCGATATCGGGGACCCGGCAAAGGAACCGGCTGGGGATCAGAAATCTCTTTTCAAATTCCGCGCTTTGCCAGTCCAGGGCCTCCGCGAGGCCGAGATCATCCAAAATACTGGGCCGCAGCTCCGACGAGATACGCCTGACCGTGTCGATGGTATGATCGATGAGTGTATCCATGCCGGAAAGCCGGTCAAGCAATAATTGCTCCCCGCTGCATCTTTTCATCATCCAGGCGAGATCGATCTTTAGTGCTGTCAACTGTTGCCCCAGTTCATCATGGATCTCGAGTGCAATGCTCTTTCTTTCCTCTTCCCGGATGTTCTGAAGATGCGCGGAAAGATGCCTAAGCTGCTCGTTGGCCAGGCTCAGTTCTTCTTCGGCTTTCTTACGCTCCGAAATATCGAACCCCATGACCATTACACAGGTCTTTCCTTCGAGCTCGATGACGATAGCGGTAAGCAAAAACGGTATTCTGTCACCACTCTTTTTTACGATCCTGACCTCCGCACTCGACCTCCCCGTGGTCAGCATATTTTGAACGCGCTGCCGAACATTGACCTGCTCGTCCTCCTCGTAAAAACGATAGACATCCAGGTCGGGGATCTCCGGTGCACTATACCCGGATATCTCTTCGAATTGCTTATTCCATCTCAAATTCTTTCCCTGGAATTCGCGAAGCAGGAAGACGCCCGGCAGGCTATTGATGATGGAATCCGACATGGCCTTTTCCCGCAGCATCTGCTGGACGATCCTCTTCCGCTCGGTTATATCTCTCAGGATGGCCAGCAATCTTCCATCAGGAGCAAGCTTCACGTTGGCCTCGACCTCGATGATCGTTGCGTTCTTATGCACCATCCGCCTTTCGCGTAATTCCGGTTGTCCGGCCGCATTGCGGTCGAGCCTGAATGGGTCAGTTTTCAATTGCTCGGGATCGATCAGGCTGGCGACGTGCGTCCCCAAAAGCTCTTCCCTGCTATAGCCGACGAGGTCACACATGCTGGGATTGGCTTCGATAAAGTTCCCGGCTTTGTCAGTGATCATGATGGCGTCCGAAGCTTGTTCGATAAGGGCATGGTATTGCAGGTCGGCTCGCCGCCACTCCTCCTCGGCCTTCTTGCGCTCGGTGATATCTTTAAACACCACGGAAATGCCGGTCGCCGAGGGATGGATATTGTATTCCAGCCAGCGATCCTCCGATAGCCAATAGGCTTCGAGGCATTCGTATTCCTGCCGCGTGTTAGCTCGCTTGCAGGCATTGCGTAAACTGTTCTCGGGATTATCGGGGAAATCGGCCCAAATCGACCGACCTACGACCCATTGCGGGTCAAGCCCCAGCATCTGTCCCGCTACCGCATTCATATAAGTGTAGGAACCCTCCGCATCGACGGCGAAAATGCCATGCTCTATTCTCGCAAGAATGTCGGCGTACAGTTCGGTTTGCTGATCGGATCGGGCTTCCGTCCGCGGCTCGTTGTGCATACAGTGACTTTGGGCAATTGAAAATAAGCTATTTCGGGCAGTTTTGCACCGATTTTGCCGTGGCCCGACATCTCAATAGATCATTGACGGGGATTTCGACGAAGGGGCGATCCACCACCGTCAATCGTCGGTTGTCAACCTTGAATTCAATTGTTTTGAACCATCGAATATTAATCCCCATTTTTGTGGGAATTGTACTACCTGAGACATAATTACAAAACCCTTGCCTTTCACGTCGTTTTTTGGCTGACGTTCCTGTGCTATACCGCCATAGACGACGGCCGTCACCACAATGACGTCTGGTCTTTCGACCTGGACGCTTCAGATATTTGCGGCATCCTGATCGCCATGCTGGTCGTGTATACCAACCTCTGCCTGCTCATGCCGCGGTATTACGCCAAACAAAAATACCTGCGCTATTTCCTGGCGGTTTTATTGCTGTTGCTTGCCGGCGGGCTTATCAGCAGATTCCTCTCCTGGCAGATATGGCTGCCCCGGGAAAGACTGGCCGACCCGAACAGCCACGAGCCGACAAACTTTTGGATCCCGGTCCGCATCATAAGCGATGCCTTCGAGAATTTCCCGGTCCTGGCGATCTCCGTGTTGATCAAACTCATGTTCGACGCGAACTCCCGTGAAAAGAAATTAAGAGCAATAGAAAAGGAGAAATTCATGGCCGAAATGGGTTTGCTAAAAGCGCAGATCAACCCGCACTTTTTCTTTAACACCCTGAATAGCCTTTATTCCCTTTCGCTGGCCCGGTCCGAGCAATCGGCCGCCGTGGTGCTTAGGCTCTCGGACCTGATGCGGTACATGCTGTACGAGGCAAGCGCGCAGACGGTCTTGCTCAAAGATGAGATCACCTACCTCGAGAACTATATCGGCATCGAGCAAATGCGCTATGTGGAACGGCTCGACCTTTCCTTTCAATACTCCGGGGATATTGCGGGCAAATGGATCTCGCCGCTGTTATTGCTGCCGTTCGTGGAGAACGCTTTCAAACACGGCATCGAAGACAGCTCCGGCTGGATCACTATTGATCTCAAAGTAGTCGATCAGGCCCTTTACATGAAGGTGGAAAACAGTTTCACCCTACCATCCAGGGCGAAAAAGCCCGGATTGGGGCTGGTCAATGCCAGGAAAAGGCTGGCGCTGGCATACCCCGATAAACACGAGCTCCTTATCACGCATAATGACGATATTTATTCAGTAGCCTTAATGTTGCAGCTTTGAAAAAGATCAACTGTATCATAGCCGATGATGAGCCCCTTGCCAGGGATGTCATCAAACGACATATCCACCAACTCGAGCGGCTGCATATCGTAGCGACCTGCTCGAATGGGCTCGAGGCCTTCACGGCGATCAAGAACACCCAGGCCGACTTATTGTTCCTGGACATACAAATGCCCAACCTGACCGGCATCGAGCTCCTGCGGACCGTCAAGACCCCCCCGGCAGTCATCCTTACGACCGCCTACCCGGAATTTGCATTGGAGGGTTATGAACTCAATGTGATCGATTATCTGCTGAAGCCCATCTCCTTTGAGCGGTTCCTGAAAGCGATAGACAAATATGAGACATGGGTCAATCCCGGCAGCCACAGTAATATCGTCGCAGAGCGCGCGACTTCCGACCGCATTAAGCCCTTTATTTATGTCAAGGCGGACAAAAAAATGGTCAAGATCTTCCTAAAGGATATCCTGTACATGGAAGGGCTAAAGGACTATATTAAAATACATACGACCAACAACGAGGTCGTCACCTATCAATCCCTGACCTACTTTACCGAAAAGCTGCCCGCCGACCTGTTCATGCGGGTACACCGGTCCTATATCGTCGCCCTGGCCCATATCAATTCGTTCTCGACCACTGAGATCACCATCGGCGACACGGCCATTCCCATCGGAACCACGTATGCCAGAGAAGTGGGAAAGAAGCTGAATTCCGATATTTTTCCCCAATAGTTGACGCGGCTTCAGACTCATTTTCTCCCAATTGCCATTTCTTCACCGTTAATTTGCCCGAATCCGGGTTCAATTTGGTTTAGCCTGCCTGAGCCGCTATTCGGTCCGAAGCGAGCAGCCATCATCTAAAATGCAAAAATCCGGTTAGGATACTACGTTTATTTGCTGATGCAAAAATTATCGGCATCTGTAATTTTATTATTGATCGTCTTAGCCATCTCCACCCGGGCCCTTGCGCAATCCAAAGACAGCAGCAGGCAAAAACTGCTTGACTCCATGAAAAGAACCCTGACCACCGTTATCGTCACCGCCCGGCCCCCCATCATAAAAAATTCGGCCGATAAGCTAATTTATGATGTCGCCAATGACCTGAGCTCGCAGGGCGGCGTTGCGATCGACGTCCTGCGGAAGGTGCCGCAGGTCTCCGTAGACGTGGACGGGAATGTCGAACTGCAGGGGAATGCTAATGTAAGGTTTCTCATCAACGGTAAGCCCTCGAGTATTTTTGGGGCAAGTCTGGCCGATGCATTGCAGACCATACCCGCCAGCCAGATCCAGCGGATCGAAGTGATGACGAGCCCCGGGGCAAAATACGACCTGGCCGGCATGGCCGGGATCATCAACATCGTGCTAAAAAAATCCGACAAGGACGGCCTGAACGGCGCCATCAACGGTTCGGCGGGAACGAGGCTACAGAACGGGTCGTTCAACCTGAATATGCATAAGGGGAAATTTGGCATGAATGCATTCTTTAGCGGGACCGATCAACTGAACTCCACCTCGATCAATACTTTCAACCGGCGTTCATTTAACGCCGCACAGGATACGATCACCAATTTCACGGAAAACGGGCGCTCACCATTCATTAGAAACGGTTATCAATCCGGTATCGGCCTGGACTATAACCTTACCCCCAACGACCAGGTTTCGGCAACCGTCGGGGTTGACAACAGCACCCATCATGGAAGTGGCCCCACCGCCCAGGATCAACAAGTACTGCTTGCCAATGGCCATGCGCTTTCCGATCTCTTGAGCCAGCGCTATTCCTCGAGCCGATCGAAGGAGAACGCGACCGACTGGAGCCTCGCCTACAAGAAGACGTTTTCCCGGGAAGGACAGGAGCTGGATCTGCTCTATATGACTACCTATGGCAGGAATAGCGACGATGCGACCGAAACCACCAATTACCCAAATGGGGAATATGGTCCATCGGGCTCCCGAACAACCAATCCCGGAAAGAATAATGAGATCGATGTCTCGGCAGACTATACGCAACCGCTCACAAAGAAGATCGATCTCCAAACGGGCGCCAAGGTTACGCTCGACCATATCAATGCGGACAATGCCGCCGACACCCTGCTGAATAACGGGGCATATGGCCTCGATGCAGGCCAAACCTATCAGTTCAGGTTCTTACAGCACATTTATGCTGGCTATGTGTCAGCCGGCTTTAAGCTATTCGGCGAATTCCTAACCGGGTCCGCAGGGATGCGTTTTGAGCGGACCAGCACGACCCTGGCATTTTCCGGGGCGTCGATCCCAAGTTATAATTTGTGGGCGCCGTCTTTACTGCTGGAGCACAAGCTCAGCGAGGAGGAGTCGTTGAAATTGGCGTATAGCTACCGCGTCGAACGGCCCGAGTATGACGACCTGAGCCCCTTCCTGAATATTGCCGACCCCCATGATGTCAGTACCGGAAACCCCTTGCTCAAAACGGAGATCGGCCACAAATATGAATTTGGCTATAGTCAATCTTTTAACCATGACGCTACGCTCTACACCGGCCTTTTTTACAACTACAACAGTAACGATATTCAGTCGATTACCACCTACTACCCCGTCTACACCCTGGAAGGAACGACTTACACCGATCTCTCGCTGGCCCGTACGGTGAATATCGGCTCTCAAACCACCTATGGCGCCAGCTTGTCGGGATCATTTGCCCTGGACAAGCAATTGGATGTCCGCTCGGACCTTTTGCTGCGGGAGATGGTGAATGCGATGCCCGGGCAGGCCAGCATTTCAGGATTTTCGTACAAGCTCAATGTAAATCTCCATTACCAGATCTGGCCAGACCTGGCAGCAGAAGTGTTCGGCAGTTACAGATCGAGACGAATAGAATTCCAGGATACCCATCCGGCCTTTCTGTTTTATACTGCCGCCATAAAGAAGCAATTCAAGGCAAAAAAAATCAGTGTCGGATTGACGGCCAGTAATTTTGTCCGCCGTTACGTAAACCAACTGAGCACCAACTACGGCTCCAATTTCATACAAAACAATCTGCGCCAGATCCCGCTCCGCTCCTTTGGCGTCACCTTATCCTACAAGTTCGGGCGGTCCGAGGCCAGGAAGAAGGAAGACGAGGAGACCCCGCCAGTGCCCGCGCTCTGAAAGAGCGGCTAATTCGTCCCCGGAAGCCATTTTTGTCGGGCCAGATGACTACAGGCGATTGAGTATTACCCAGTATGATGCAAAAGGGAGGATAAAAAAACATTGGTGGCGCGAATACTACAATAAGAAATATGATCAGCCACGTTGTGTGCTGAATAGGAAGAGTGTTTATAAACAATAAGCCCAGGTCGAATCTTACTCCGATCGGTTCAAATTTTCGAATGAACGGGCAATTCAGAAAAGATGAATATATCGGAAGTCAGCAGCCGCCGGGAAAATATTCCCCTGCCGCCAGATCAGAAGAAAGCAATTTTGCAGCTAATCGATGCGAAAATTAACAACGATACGAAAGAGGTAATTGCAAAGCTGAATGACTAATGACAAGCTGAGCAACGAGATCAAGATCGTTTATTGGGTGATCGGTATTGCTATGGCCGTCATCATGTTGTTCGTAGCCAGAAAATAGCCGTTTGCTTTCCCTGAATAAAAGAAAAAAAGCCACCCGTTAAGGTGGCTTTTTCATCCGAACTTTTATTTGTCCGCTCCTGGAATTTCCACGCGCGGTCACTGCGCTAAACATTTCATTCGCTGCGGAGGCACTTTACGGGGTTAGCGAGGGCCGCGCGGATGGTCTGAATACTGACCGTCAACAGGGCAATGGCGAGGGCGCCGGCGCCGGCCACAAGGAAGATCCACCAGCTGATCTCCGTACGATAGGCAAACGTCTCGAGCCATTTGTACATGGCCCACCACGCGGCGGGGAAGGCGATAAGCGCAGCGATCCCGACCAGCATCGTGAAGTCCTTGCTGAGGAGGCCGACGATACCACTGACGCTGGCGCCGAGGACCTTGCGGATACCGATCTCCTTGGTGCGTTGTTCGGCAGCATAGGTAACGAGGCCGAAAAGCCCAATGCAGGCAATGAGAATGGCGAAGACGGCGAAGGTGATGAAGATCTGGCCGGTCTGCTGCTCGGCGTGATACAATTTATCAAAGTCGTTATCCATGAAGGTATAGCTAAAGGGCAACCCCTGTTTGGCGGCATGGAACTTACTTTCGACCTGCCGGACGAGGCTGAAGACATCATTCGTGTGGAAACGGACGGCCATGCTGCCCCAGTAAGGGCTGACATCCAGGACGAGTGGCTGGATCCTCTCGTGCATGGAATTATAATTGAAATCTTTTACGACGCCGACGACATGAAAGGGGCGGCCGGGGAGTCCTTGCGGTTTATTCCAGATGATCAGTTGGAGAGGATCCTTCACGCCGAGCCTCGCTACGGCGGCTTCATTGAGGATGAGTCCGGTAGAGTCGGTAGGAAATTGCGCGAGGTCGAAGTTGCGGCCTTTGACGATCTGCATGCCAAGGGTGGGGATGTAATGGTCGTCGACAGCGAGTGTGGTCAAGAAGATCGCCTTCCTGACGTCGAGCGTGGCATCCTGGAACCAGCCTGGCTGACGGTACTGATTGCCGCCAACAGTGGGGAGGTCGCCGGTAACGGTGGCGTCGGTGACCCCGGCAAGGGTGAGCAGGTTCTTGCGCAGATGGGTCGTGCCCTCCCGGCCGAGCGACCAGGTATTGTGGATGACGAGTACCTGATCCCGGTTAAAGCCGACTTCCTTATTTCGGATATAGTGCAGCTGGTGGTAGATGACGAGGGTGCTGACGATGAGGCCAATAGAAATAAAAAATTGAAAGACCACCAGGCTGTTACGGAGCCAGCTGCTCTTGAAGCCTGCGGCCATCTTTCCTTTCAATACCTGGATCGGCTGAAAGGAGGAAAGGTAGAAGGCGGGGTAGCTGCCTGCGAGACAGCCGACCACCAGCACCAGCAGGATGAGGAGGGGCAGGAACCGGCCGCTGAAGAGCACGTCGGGCTGGAGCGATTTGCCGGCCAGCTGATTGAACATCGGTAGCAGCAGGACAGCGATACCAAGGGCGAGGACGAGGGAGAAGAGGCTGAGCAGGATGGACTCGGTGAGGAACTGGCCGATGAGATGTCCTTTTGTCGAGCCGGCGACCTTGCGGATGCCCACTTCCTTTGCACGGTTGGCGGAGCGGGCGGTGCTGAGGTTCATGAAATTGACGCAGGCGATCAGGAGGATGAGCACAGCAATGACGGAGAAGATGTAAACGAACTGGAAATTGCTGTTGGCTTCGAGCTCGTTGGACTTATTGGAATGGAGATGGATGTCTGTGAGGGGAGTGATGGGGCACCGGAAGTGATTTCCTGCTTTCTCGAGGCCGGCCAACGACGCATGGACCATTTCCTGGAGGGCCTGGCTGATATTGAGGTTTACGACTGCATCTACATCCTTCTGGACCTCGGCTCGCGTGGTGCTGGGTTGGGCAAGGATATAGGTATAATAATTACTGCTAAGCCAGGCATTGTCTTCGGGATCATTAAAGGAGTAGGCTTCGCGGAGGGGGCGAATGAAGCTGAAATGAAAATGGGACTGTCCTGGCATGTCCCGGATGACCCCGGTGATCTTGAGGGGTGTATTATCATCACCTACCTCCAGTGTGCGGCCGATGACGTCGGTGCTGTTGAAATAGCGGCGGGCGGCACTTTCATCGATTACGATGGAATGAGGGTTGTTGAGGGCGGTATTGGGATCGCCGGCGACCATGGGCAAGGTGAAGACCTTGAAGATCGTCGAGTCGGCGAAGGTGAAGCGATGGTCGAGGATGTGGTCGTTACCCTTCCTGACCAGCAGGTCACCCGGGTCGCGGAATCGGACCATCTGCTGGATCTTCGGATAGGAAGCGACGAGGGTAGGGCCGAAAAATTTGGAGATGGTGGCGGATTCGAAGCTGGTGTTATTGAGGTAGACATCCTCATCGATCCGATAGATGCGGTCGGCGTTGACATTGTAGCGGTCGTAACTGAGCTCATCGGTGACGTACAGGACGATCAGCAGGCAGACACCGAGGCCGACAGCGAGGCCGATGATGTTGAGGGCAGTAAAGCCCTTGCTTTTCCTGAGGCTGCGGAAGGCGATCTTGAGATAGTTGCGGAACATGGGTTAGTCGGTTTTATGACGAGTAAGGCGGTCAAATCATTCGCTGCGGAGGGATTTTACGGGGTTAGCGAGGGCCGCGCGGACGGTCTGAATACTGACCGTCAACAGGGCAATGGCGAGGGCGACGGCGCCGGCCACGAGGAAGATCCACCAGCTGATCTCCGTACGATAGGCAAACGTCTCGAGCCATTTGTACATGGCCCACCACGCGACGGGGAAGGCGATGAGCGCAGCGATCCCGACAAGGATCGTGAAGTCCTTGCTGAGCAGACCGACGATGCTGGTGACCCGGGCGCCAAGGACCTTGCGGATCCCGATCTCCTTGGTGCGTTGTTCGGCAGCATAGGTAACGAGGCCGAAAAGCCCAAGGCAGGCAATGAGGATGGCGAAGACGGCGAAGGTGATGAAGATCTGGCCGGTCTGCTGCTCGGCGTGATACAATTTATCAAAGTCGTTATCCATGAAGGTATAGCTGAAGGGCAATCCTTGTTTAGCGGCATGGAAGTTACTTTCCACCTGCTGGACGAGGCTGAAGGCATCATTCGTGTGAAAGCGGACGGCCATGCTGCTCCAGTAAGGGTTGACATCCAGGACGAGGGGCTGGATCCTCTCGTGCATGGAATTATAGTTGAAATCTTTTACGACGCCGACGACATGAAAGGCGATAGGCTTGTACTGATCATCCCGATTGTAGAGGATCAGATTGAGCGGGTCCTTAACGCCGAGCATCCCTACGGCGGCTTCATTGAGGAGGATGGCGGTGGAGTCGGTAGGAAATTGCGCGAGGTCGAAGTTGCGGCCTTTGACGATCTGCATGCCGAGGGTGGGAACATAATGGTCGTCGACATTGAGCGTGGTCATGAAGATCGCCTTCCTGGTGTCGAGCGAGGCATCCCGGAACCAGCCTGGCTGCCAATACTGGTTGCCGCCGACGGTGGGGATGTCGCGGGTGACGGTTGCGTCGGTGACCCCGGCAAGGGTGAGCAGGTTCTTGCGAAGCTGGGTCGTGCCATCCCGGCCGAGCGACCAGGTATCATGGATGACGAGTACCTGATCCCGGTTAAAGCCGACTTCCTTATTGCGGATATAGTGCAGCTGGCGGTAGATGACGAGGGTGCTGACGATGAGGCCAATAGAAATAAAAAATTGAAAGACCACCAGGCTGCTACGGAGCCAGCTGCTCTTGAAGCCTGCGGCCATCTTCCCTTTCAATACATGAATCGGCCGAAAGGAGGAAAGGTAGAATGCGGGATAACTGCCGGCGAGACAGCCGACGAGCAGCACGAGAAGGATGAGGAGGGGCAGGAACCGGCCGCTGAAGAGCACGTCGGGATGGAGCGATTTGCCGGCAAGCTGATTGAACATCGGTAGCAGCAGAACGGCGATGCCAAGGGCGAGGACAAGGGAGAAGAGGCTGAGCAGGATGGACTCGGTTAGGAACTGGATGATGAGGTGTCCTTTTGTCGAGCCGGCGACCTTGCGGATGCCCACTTCCTTTGCGCGGTTGGCGGAGCGGGCGGTGCTGAGGTTCATGAAATTGACGCAGGCGATCAGCAGGATGAGCACGGCGATGACGGAGAAGATGTATACGAACTGGATATTGCTGTTGGCTTCGAGCTCATCAGACTTATTGGAATGGAGGTGCACGTCGGTGAGGGGGGTGATGGGGTACCGGAAGTGATTTCCTGTTTTCTCGAGGTCGGCGACCGACGCGTGGACCAGTTCCTGGAGGGCCCGGCTGATATTGAGGTTGACGACTGCGTCTACATCCTTCTGGACCTCGGCTCGCGTGGTGCCGGGTTGGGCAAGGATATAGGTATAATAATTACTACTTAACCAGTCGTTGTCGCTGGGGTCATTAAAGCTGTAGGCTTCGCGGATGGAGCGAATGAAGCTGAAATGGAAGTGGGACTGTTCCGGCATGTCCCGGATGACCCCAGTGATCTTGAGGGGTGTATTGTTAGGACCTATCTCCAGCGTGCGGCCGATGACGTCGGTGCTGTTGAAATAGCGGCGGGCGGCGCTTTCATCGATCACGATGGAATGAGGGTTGTTGAGGGCGGTATTGGGGTCGCCGGCGATCATGGGCAGGGTAAAGACCTTGAAGATCGTCGAGTCGGCGAAAGTGAAGCGATGTTCGAGAACGTGGTCGCCGCCTTTCCTGACGAGTATGTCCTCGGGGTTGCGGAACCTGACCATCTGCTGGATCTTCGGATAGGAAGCGACGAGGGTGGGGCCGAGAAATTTGGAGACAGTGGCGGCGTCGAACCTGGTGTTATTGAGGTAGACATCCTCATCGATCCGATAGATGCGGTCGGCGTTGACATTGTAGCGGTCGTAACTGAGCTCATCGGTGACGTACAGGACGATCAGCAGGCAGACACCGAGGCCGGCAGCGAGGCCGATGATGTTGAGGGCGGTAAAGCCCTTGCTTTTCCTGAGGCTGCGGAAGGCGATCTTGAGATAGTTGCGGAACATGGGTTGGTCGGTTTTATGACGAGTAAGGCGGCCAAATCATTAGGACGAACCCAAAAGAATGCCGGGTATATAAAGTCTTGAAGACCATTCTTCTGTCAAGGCATGCGAGAGACCATGCTGTTCGGTTTCGATACAGTAATCGTGCGGGAACGAGCATCGGCGACAGCCAAAGAATGAGTAGTCATGTATGTTATAAAAATGATTGGACATCCAACGAGCGCCCAGGACTCAAACCCGTTCGGTAGTAGTAATTAACCATTTAAGGGACGGGTACAGTTGGCAGAAAGCTGTATCGAACCAAAAAACCCGCTGCCAGAGCAGGTCTTACAGCTTGGAGATAAAAAAGTGACCCGGATTGGATCAAAACATTTTATTCAACATCTTCAGGTAGAATCGATTCTTTTTTGAATGCTACAAGGGCTACCAAAAGGCCACCGACTCAGTTAAACCCAACTGGGCCGTATTGAATTCAATTCGAACAGTCCGCAAGGGATAGAACTGACGCAAATTTACAAAAAATCACAATAACCTATTAAACGGATTACACCTGGAATTTTCGGATTTTCCTGGAGAGGACCGGAGGCAATTCTGTGGGGGCAGCATGACTGAAGCGTCCCGCTAACCTCCCAATAACTCCCGGACAGTTCGCCGCGCGCCTTTGTGCCCTTCCGCTCCCCTACCCTCAATTTACCCCAATCCGCCTTCAGGTTACTCAACCGGCTGGGCAGCGGACTCGTGTTGCCGTCGTTGTGGCCCTTGTCATAAAAATACTACCTATTTTTATCGAAATTATTACCGGAGTATTGATATTGCTATTATAGCAAAATTTCGCCAAACTTACAGAGCTTTAAGGCTTGCAATAATGGTTGTTGCTGTACGTTATCCAATGAAACACCTCTTCCCATGAAAAATCTCACCCTAACAATCGTTCTACTTCTTTCTCTCTCTTCTTTATTCGCGCAAAAGCAAGACCATGATCCGAACCTGATCTTCGGTAAGTATATCTACACCGACAAAGCCACGGGTAAAAAATGGGGCGCTGATGATTCCGTTGTCTCCAGCCAATGGACCGTGACGGACAACCGCGAACAACTGGCCTTCGGGGAATTGTATCTCAACAATGCCACACATGATACATTGAAGAATGTCGTATTCTATTATTTTATCAAAAGCATCAGAGAATCCAAAGAGGTCCGGACGGTGGACACTGCGGCCAGGATCATCAATTCGTATAATTTTGCTGATATCACCGGTTTCCATGTCGAAAAGGCGATTAAAGTTCCTCACCGCAGCGATACCGGTCGGTTCTATTCTGTATCGAGGAAAGGGATCAATACCCTGGAAGATGGCAAAAGGGATATCGCGCAAGCAATCTTAGGTTCGCCGAAGTTTGTGCTGCTCCAGAGCGTCCGAGTACCATATACGCATGGTTCATTTTACTATCGGTTCGCCAATATGACGGACTTCGCCGAAATCCCGGTGTTTGGGGAAGAACGTTTTGGCCCTTCATTCAAGAAACAGTTTGCCAAGATCTTCGAAGGCTGCCCGACCATGCAGCAGATGGTCAAAGACAAGAACTACTCCGAGGATGTATCGGGGTTGATCGCAGCGTTCCGGGATTACAATAGTCTGAATTGTCCGGATAACAAGGCTTCGGCTCAAAACTAATCTTACCGACAGATAATTGCTTTCGTTTTTCATTCCGGCGCCGCCGTATAAATTGTAGTTTTTGTCCAACGTACCTTCAATTCTAATATTAAATGATGCTACAATTTTGTCGCCTTGCGTTATTGTAATTTTTCAGCAGTATACTTTTTTCTAAAACGAAAATGCCAATCCTGGCTTGACATGCTTTTTCTCACTATCTATTATTTCCTTATTATGCTTTAATTCATATGCACGCTCCTTCTCCAACAACTTAAACCACATAAGCGCAGGAAAGTTCCTGTTGGAATGTATCTCCAATCTGAAAATAAGTTTTTCTGTAGGCTTCCGGTGCTTATTAATGATCTGACTTAATTCAGTGGGATTGACATTTATCTCTTCAGCAAATTGATTATTTTTCTTTTCTAAACGAATTATATACTCTTTTAGAAAAAAGCCAAAATAATAGTTCTTATTAAAGGTTTCAGTTTCTAAATAATCTTCGATCAAGAACCTTAATTGCAACAATTGCGAAATAAGCTTGCTCTTCTCGGACTGTTTGTCCGCAATTTTTTTCCGGAATTTTCTAAATTCAGATAGTTCCGCCTCGCGTCCCTTTGGGTCTTTAGTTCCAGGGAAAACAATAGATTCCGCAATTTCTTCAGGAGAATATTCCCTTTCTATTTCTTTGAACGATTTCATATTATACGATTTTATTGACGTTTAGTCCAAGTATTTTTTTATCAGCGTCCGGGATCCACCATCATACAATATCATAAGGCCCTCAGGTCGATCGATAGTTATTAGCGGGATATGATAAAAGCCATACTTTGATGGATAGTGGCTCACTAGTACGGTTTTGGGCGTCAAAAATACAAATCCGTCATGCCCGCGTTTAAACGACTCCCTGCATGCAAAAGCAATCAGACAGCCGCCTATATGATCTAATTTCTTTTTTGCCCCCATATTTTCCTTACTGACCTCTAATAGCTCGATTTCAATGGCATTGGTGGCCTCGTCCGTATGCTCTACTAAACACATAAGCCCTAAAATAATATCGTCGGTAGCTAACCTTAACTTGTAAACCTCTTGCCCTTTATATTTGCTCCAATCAAACTTGTCGAACCGGTCTTTGTTTTTTTTGACGACTTTAAAATCTTTGCTGGTCATTGGCTCGATGATGGCCTCGAACTTCTCCCCACTTGATATAACTTCCAGTTCCATTCATCTTTTGTTTTATTTTACACAAATTTACGAAAATATTTACAAAAATATAAACTATTTACAAAAATGTTCATATCAGGGTTGGTTTTTGCGGCCGGGTGTCGGCTTAGATGTGGGCCACCAAAAGGCCACCAATTAGGCACTTGAAACGTACTGAAACGAGCCGATAAATTACGCTGGAAATGTAGACTGGGCGGGGCTTTCAGCGGATTACACGAAAAAAGGCGCTAAATATCAGCGCCTTTTGACAATCAAATAGTTACAATAAAAGTGACCCGGATTGGGCTACGTTGTACTACTGTTATTCAGTAGACTAATTACTTTGTCGATTTTTTGTCGATCTATGATGAAGAACTGGGGTATTTCTTACCGTAATTTATAAGGGTAAACCTGTCTCTACAAAGATACTACTTTCCGAATTCCAAGCCGCAATTATTCACTTTCTTCTCCATCATTTTCTGCAGGGGGATTTGCGTATTGTTCGATTAAGTCTTTG